>Ga0209373_10002688_pt1 | contig 17354 bp, 14 predicted proteins | sample Higcelweek5metaG_FD_187173 | JGI IMG/M metagenome (GOLD analysis project Ga0209373, IMG submission 187173) | Freshwater pond sediment microbial communities from the University of Edinburgh, under environmental carbon perturbations - High... | ecosystem: Environmental > Aquatic > Freshwater >... | reverse complement strand
ACAAATATTAGTTTTTATTTTTCAATTTTATAATTTAACCAAACAATTCCATCTTTTAATTCTTTTAAGTTTGTTAATTTTAATTTATATTCTTTGGGAAGTTCCAAACTATTAAATAATCTATTTGTACTATCAGACATGAGTAAAGGTGATATTAAAATACTTATTTCATCAATCAAACCAATGTTTAATAAGACATTTCCCAAAATTGCACCACTATCACAAAGAATGCTTGAAATATTATATTCAGATTTTAATATTTTAAATGCTTCTGGAAAATCAACATAATTTTTACCAGTTTTGACAATTGGATAATTTCTTTCTTTCAAATAGTTTATGTAATCTATTGGAGTTTCTTCTGATATTAAAACAATAGTATCTTTTATATAAGGCATTTTTCTATAGTGATAAAGACAATTTTGCAATCTTCCTTTACTATCCACCACAATCCAATATGGTCTTGGGTCATTTTTGTCAATTTGAGGTTTTTGCAAATCTTCTTCTGTTTCTGTTGGGATTTTTTCATCAATAGCTAAAATTGTATTAGCACCAACAATGAAAGCATTTGCATTAAATTGATTTGCTATAGAATAGTGTAAGTCTAAGTCAACTAAAGGAGCATCGAGTAAACCGTTTACGGTGATAGTATTATGTAAAATAACTTTTGGGTACATAGTTTTTTACCTAAATAAAATATAGAAAACTTACTCTATTTTATCACAGAACAAAAAACACTATTTTGGCTTTTTCCAAAAGCCTACAAACATTATAGACATATTTTTTTGAATCAATTTCAGAAAGATAATATCTTCTAGCAAAATCAAGTACAATCTCATTCAAAGACATATTATTTTTTATATTTTCATATATTTTTGATGCCTCTTGAGTTAGTTGTATTGTCAAACCAATTGGAGCAATTAATTGTATTGAATATTTACCATTTTTTTCTTGAATTTTTTCTTCTTTGTTTAGTTTATGCAAAATTATTTTAGCTTTTTCAAAAAAATCATTTTCACTAACAAACTTTTTTTGAAATTGTTTTTTTGAAACAAAAAATGCAAAATTCTTTTCTGGATAAATTAATTCACCTATTTTATATTTTTCTATTTTTGAAAGTTTTTGAGTTTTATTTAATAAAAAATCATTCTTTTTTAATAGATGCTCAAGTTCCCAAGTGACTTCATCCATAAACTGAATAAAATTTAATTCTTGAGATTTCAAAAATTGAAAAAGCTCATCTATATTATAAGTTGCTTCTTGTACATTTAAATATGCATCAACAAATTGTTCATCAGAGTTTGCAAAATCTTCATTTATAATATTAGAACTTTTTTTATACATCTTTTTATAATCATTCAAAATTTGATTATCTTCTGGAAGTATCCTTAAAATCTCTTTGCCAATTTTAATTCCTTCTTCAAAACTTGATGTATCATCTTGCAAAAGATTGATAAAATTTTTGGTAAGATTTAGCCAAAATCTTCCATATTTGCTATAAAGCATTAGATATATAATTCCATCAGGTTTTAGATGCTCTTTTAGATTTTTTAGACCTATTTCTGGTGAAGAAAGATGATGTAATACACCTGTGGAAACAATATAGTCAAACTCTTCATCAAGATTTAAACTCATCAAATCTGCTTCTATAAAAGTGATTCTTTCAGAAAATAGACCAGCTGTTTCCAATCTATTTTTTGCAATTTTAAGAGATTTTGGGCTTATATCAACAGCAAAAATTTTTGCATTGGGATTTTGTTGTGCAAGTTTTAATGTTGAATATCCTGTTCCACAACCAGCATCTAAAATTTTTATGTCGTCATGAAGTTTGTAACTACCTGTACAAAGATAGCTTACAAACTCATAATTGGTGGTATAAAGTATCTCATCTTCCATTGTTCCTATTGAAAGGCTTGGATATGGATACTTTGTATATTGTTCTCTAACTAGTTCAGTTATCTTGTCCATGAGATGCTACAATTTCTTTCATTGCTATTTCAAATGCACTAAGTTTTTCTTTTGAATCTGTTTCAATGTATGCTCTAATTATTGGCTCTGTTCCAGACGCTCTAACTAATAACCAACTATTTGTATCTTCAAAGTATAGTTTTACACCATCAATTGTTTTTACACCAATGACTTTTAAACCTATCATTTCATTAGGAGTTTCATTTTTAAATTTATTCATTACATATTTTTTTACTTCATCTGTAAGATGTAAGTCAAGACGTTTGTTATAAGGTTCATAACCGATTTCTGAAATTAAATCTTTCCAAATTTGGCTTAATGATTTTTTTTCATAGCTAAGCATTTCAACGATTAATAAATCAGCCAATATTCCATCTTTTTCTGGAATATGTCCCAAAATACTTAAACCACCAGATTCTTCACCACCGATTATTACATCTCTTTCTCTCATTTCGGCACCAATATATTTAAAGCCTACAGGTGTTTCAATAAGCTCTACATCATAGAGTTTGGCTAATTTATCAAGTAAATGAGTTGTTGCAAGTGTTCTTACTACAGAGCCTTTAAATTTTCTATTTTTTACCAAATGTCTCAAAAGTAATGATATAACTTTGTTTGGATTGTAAAAATCACCATTTTCATCAAGAATACCAAATCTATCAGCATCACCATCATTAGAAAGTCCTAAGTCAAATTTGTTTTCTAGCACAAATTCTTTTAGTTCTTTTAGATAACCTTCAGATGGTTCTGGCATACCACCACCAAATAGGACATCTCTATAATTATGTAATGCTCTTATTTTGCATCTACTTATTTGGGATAAGAAAACATTTAGATAGTTTTGACCTGTTCCATATAGTGCATCATAAGCAACTTTTAATTCTAAATTTTTAAATTTATCCAAATCAATTATTGATTTTAAAAATTCAAAATATTTTTCTTTTGGACAAATATATTCCAAATTTCCTCTTACAGTAGCTTTTTTGAATTCGAGTGAACCATCTTCTAATAGTTTTACATTACTTACTATTTCATCTGTAATATCTGGTGTAGCAGGTCCTGCATAGTCTGGAATGTATTTTATTCCACAATATTCAGGAGGGTTGTGACTAGCTGTAATCATGATTGCACCTGCTGAATTTAGATTTTTTGCTGCAAATGCAATTACTGGAGTTGGTATTGGTTCAGAAGTTACTAAAGTATTAAAGCCCATATCATTCATCACATTGGAAACTTCAATAGCAAATTCTTTTGCAAGGAATCTTGTATCATAGCCTACCAAAACAGGTTTATTTCTATAATTATTTTTTATATAATAACCTATGGCTTTTGCTACAAGATTAACGTTATCAAATGTAAAATCACCTGCGATAATTGCACGCCATCCATCTGTGCCAAAAGAAATTTTGCCCATTAATTTCTCTCTCCTTTATAGAAATTCTATGTAAACACAATACTCTTATTATATCAGTAATAAACCCTTTGTTAATTTATTTTAAGTAAAAATGTTGTGAGGGGGATAAAATCATTTTATAGAGCAAATACATCCAAAAAATATTCAGCAAAAAAGTATAATGCCATCTTAAGAATAAGACAAAATAGAGAAAATATAAGCTAAATTATTGCAGATGCAGTTTGTTTTATAAATGTTCTTGTTTTGTTATCAGAAATAAGTGTGGTAAAAGAATCACAAATACTTGTACCCAATACAATTTTTAGAGTTGTTTCTGCTATTGCTGGTTTGACAAGAGCTACAGCTAGACCAATTGTGGAAGCTGCTAAAAAGCCGAGACTTATATCTTTATATACTTGGTCTGTTTTTAATAGTTTTAGTTCTTTTTCCAATTTCTTTTGTTGTAAGCTTTCTTCTTTATTAACATTTGAATCTGAATTTATTGATTTTTTTAATTCGTCCAATTCTTTTTCTTTTTGGTCAATTGTATTCAAGTCTTTTTTTAGACCATAGACAGATAAAGCTAAATCTGTTGCTGTAAGAGGTAATGCAACTTTTCCAGCCCATTTATTTAATGTTGAAGATGTTCCATTTATAACATGCATTGTTTTTGCACCAACTGCAATTACATGTGTTTTTGTAGCAACCAATTGAGCTGTATTTGCAGCACCACAGACAGCAATCCATGCACTATTTGACAAATAGAAAGAATCATTAAGTACATCTACTTTACTTTCTTTTTTAAATGATTCACCCAATTCATCTTTTCTTTTTGTTGATAAAAGGACACTAGAAACAATTTGAACAGGAGCAAGTTTTTTTGGCAATGCATTTATAAGATCATTACCAAAATCTAAAGTTTCTGCTGAAATGAGAGAGCCATCTGAAGCAGGTATAGCATCATCTTTTGCTACATATACTTTACTAATAGAGACAGAATCCTTTTTTATTTCAGGATTAGATTTTTCCTGAACATCAGTTATTGTTGTATCTTCAACTTTTTTAAGTATAAGTTTTGGTATAGAAGATACTTCTATTTTTTCTCTACTATTATTTATATCTAATGGCATAAGTGTCTTTCTATAAAATTAACATTGTCATTCTTAAGATATTATATTTAAGATAGATAAAACCTTGTGTTAAATTTAGCTTAAATATAAAAATTTTTAATGCAAAATAGCATAATAATTACTTATTAAACCTTGATAATGAAAATAAAAAAACTAATACCATTTTTTATTTTCGTTGTTGAGACTTTATACTTATTTATATCAAAGCAAATTAAATTTACTGCATTGTGAACTTTAATGTTCAGTAATATACGCATTATAGTTGATTCAATTTAATACTATTCTTATAAAATAGCAATTTCTTGGATTTTAAAATAAAATTAATTGGTTTTAATTTTCTGTTTTTGATCCACATCATTGAAAAATATTTTTATCTATCCTAAACTTTAAATTATAGTAGCTAATTATTAATGTACTGGAGAGATTTTATTAATGTCTGACCCTATATCATCTTTTAACCCTAATATAAATACAAATTATAATGTTGGAAAACCAAATGTAATCACTAAACCTGTTATAAGTGATGAAACAAAACAACAATTAGAAGAAAGTCAAAAAACATTTGTAAGCTCTATACCAAAAGCATTTGTAAGTAATGAAATTATTAATAAGTTTAAAAAAGCTTTTGATGCTAATACTGTTTCTTTTAATCCAAAAGATAAAGTTGCCCAAACTGTTCAAACTGCAAAAGATTCTGTCTCTTCTGTTGAAAAAGAATTAAGTGGAAAAATACAAGATATTAATGGAAAAATAAATAATTTCGCAGGTAATTTGCAAAATGAGCTTGATATGCTTGTTATGTATTCAAAATCAAAAATAGTTGAAACAGTTGGTAGTGTGCTTGTAACTGTTAATGACCTAAAATCTGAAATTTCTAAACTTGAAGAAGATTTAAATAAAAAAATGGGAGAATTGAAAGGTCTAGGTCAAGATAAATTAAATGAATTAATTGAACCTTTGAAAAAACAAATTACAGAAATGAAGGGAAAAATAACTTCATTGGAAGAAAAAATAAATAAAGCATTACCTGAAGGTGTTGAAATTGATATAAAAGAAGGTTCTGTAAAAGTTAGCCTTGGAGATAAAACTTTTAAAGCTGATTTTAAAGGCTCTATATCTGGAAATATGGAAGGTAAATTGCAAATAGATACAGGTGTCATTGATGCAATTATTTCAGCAACAAAAGATGAAGTTTCTGGAAAATTAGTCGTTGATGCAGATTCTTTTAGTGCCATGATAGAAGCATCTAATAAAGGTGTTGATGGCAAATTTGAAATATCAACTAAAAATTTAAAAGCATTAGTAGAAACTAATAATACTGATGTAAAAAGTAAAGTACAACTTGAAACAGGATTTGTTAATGCTTTAATAGATGCTTCCAAAGATGGAGTTACAGGTAAAGTTGAATTAAATATTGCTGATGTAAAAGCATTAGTAGAATCAACTAAAGATGGTCTTTCTGGAAAAATACAACTTGATAAAGACACACTTAAAGCTGTTGTGGAAGCTACAAAAGGAGGAGTTAAAGGTAAAGTACAACTAGATACAAAAGTATTAAAAGCATTGGTAGAAGCATCTGATAAAGGTGTCAGTGGAAAAATTGAAATAAATGCAGGTGTACTAAAAGCATTAGTTGAAGCATCTGATAAAGGTGTTAGTGGAAAAGTTGAAATTGATACAAAATCTTTTAAAGCTGTTGTGGAAGCATCTAAAGATAAAATTACAGGTAAAATATCAATAGATACAGAAACTTTTAAAGCTGTTGTAACAGGTTCTTCCAAAGGTGAAGTTTCTGGTACTGTATCTTTGGATTCAGAATCATTTAAAGCATTGATAGAATTTTCTAATACTAATGGTGTAAAATTTAAAGCTGGAGTAAAAACAAATTACGCTGATATTTTGGCAGAACTTACATCAAAAGGAACTATTGGCTTAAATGTTGAAGGTAAAGATTTTTCAATACATGTTGATTCTACAGGTAGTTTAAGTGGACAATATACTATTGATGATAATATTAAATTAGGTTTAGGTAAATATGATATTACTGTAAAAGCTCCTGTTGATAATATGGGTGGAAAAATGTTACAACAAGATATGACAGGTATTATGTTAGAAGGAAGATTTTAAAAGAGGTAAATATTGAAAATATATAGCAGATTAATACTAAGCATAGCACTATCTTTTTTTATTGTAAAAAATGCATATTCTATAAGTGTAAATGTTCCAGATAGAGCTATAACCGTTCCTAGTGGAAATATAACATCTTTTGATAAAGTTGATAAAAAAGTTATCAAGTGGAAATATAATTTAAACTCAAAAGATTTAGCATATCTACCAGATTTATATGTAGATGGTTATATGAAATATATTCCTATAGACCTTGTAAGACATCTAGGTTTAAATTTGATACTTGATAAAAATACTAGGACTGCTTATATAACAAATAATGTTGAAAGTTTTCTAATAAAAGAAAAATCTAAAAAAATATATGTAAATAATGAATATTTTGAAATGCAAAATAAAGCAATTTGGAAAAATAATACTTTGTATGTTCCAACAGTTTTTCTTCTTCAAATTGGTAGTATGGTTTCAGAAAATATTGAAAAGAGTCAAATTACTATTTTTAGAACATTCAATGCTCTAAAAGAAGTAAAAGCTCTTTTTGATAATAAAGATAATAAATTAGTTTTTGAATTTACTCATTTACCTGTTTATGAATTTGAAAAAAATAAAAATATTTATAAAATAACTTTTTTGGGTACACAAGCTTTAGATAAAGCAAAATTGGAAGAACAACTAAAAACTTTTAATTTTGAAAGTATTTCAATAGATGATTCAAAATATGGAATTTTGGCAATATCACTTAAAACAAAAACAGAAATAGAAGAAGAAAATATTTTTTATTTAGAAAAGCCTCATAGACTTGTTTTACAAATTCCAAAAATTTATCGTGAAGAAACAAGAATATTAGCTTCAAAAGGTCTTTATCATTCAAAAATAAGCATAGCTGATTATAATGGTTTGGTAAAAATTAACACCTTGGAAGTTAATCCAAAAGAATCAAATATTAGACCTGCAATAGCTAGAAATGGAAATTTGAATCTTTCATTAAAAGAATTAAAAAATATAATGGGAGAAAATAAAGCAATAGCTGGTATAAATGGAGGATATTTTTCCACAGTAACAAAAACACCTCTTGGATTGGTTTATATAAATGGTGAAACAATTAGCACTCCAATTTATAATCGCTCTGCATTTATTATAAATAAAGATAAAACTTTTCAAGTTAATAATGTTGAATTGAAAATATTTTTGAAAATTTATACATCAGAAACAAATTTTCAAGAAATTAAATTTAATGCATATAATCAACCTCCAGCCAAAGACCAAATAGTCCTTTTTTCCAAAAATTATGGAAAAACAATACCTGTTAATATACAAAAAATAGAAAAAAAATCAGATAATAATGATGATGAAATAACTGAAATAAATGAGCCATCAAATATTTTTTATAATATGAATGGAGAAAGTTTTTCTTTGTATGAGTTTGATAAATTTGATAATAAATTAATTAGACTAGAAAAAGTAACCAATGAAATTCCTCAAAATTCATTTTTAATTTATGCAAATGGAAAAGCAAAAGAAAGATTGGAAAAAATTTTAGCCAATGCAATTAAATATGAAATAAATTTTAATTATTCTATACCAATAGAAAATGTACTTCATGCATTAGGTGGAGGACCAAGTCTTTTAAAAAATAAAGAGATTTACATTACATCTGAAGAAGAAAAATTTAAACCAGATATAGCAGTGGGTAAAGCTCCAAGAACAGCTATTGGCATTTTGGATAATAACAAATTGTTGCTTATAACTGTTGATGGTCGTCAAGTTCAAAGTATTGGTTTTACATTAGAAGAACTTGCATATTTTCTAAAACAATATGATGCAATATCTGCTATTAATTTTGATGGTGGTGGTTCTACTACCATGTATCTAAATGAAGAAAGAGTTAACTCTGTTTCTGATTCAAAAGAAAGAAAAGTGAGTAATGGATTACTTATTTTCAATGGTAACTAATTAACTTATAAAACATATATATCAAAATTAATTATATTTATATTTTATATAAATCAATAGATTTTTTATATTTATCTACTTGACGAACCTTTTAAATAAAAGATTATAATGTAATTTAGATAAGAATATATTTAATTTAATAATTAAGGAACATTTTCTTTATGGATAAAGTAACTACAACTTGTGGTAAAGTAATTTACTTTGGAATACAAACACCGAAAGGTAATAATTATTTTGGAGAAAACGCTGAAAAATTGACTCCATTTATGAGAAAAAAATCTATTGATATTGTTAGTATAGATAATGAAATAGTTCAAATATATTCAGAAGAACATCCAAATCCGGGAGAATATACATATTATCTTACAGATGGTAGGAGTCTCGAAGTTCGACCTGTAATTACATCTACTGGTTATCATAAAATTATGGCATCATTTGGGAAGAATTGGAAATGAAAATAAACTTTTCTGAAATAAATATTAGTGTCTTAGAAGATTTGCAAGAAGCATATAATAGGATAATATCAATTTTTGAAGCAGAAGAAATTAAAGTCTATAGACCAGCTTATTTAAATGAATCAGTATGTGCAAAAGACTTTTCTGAAATTTTTAATGTTTATGAAGATGATATAAAATATACATTCTTTGTTATTACAAGTCCTTGGGATGAAGAAAAAACAAATTTAATATTAAATTCTTTTTCACAACCGTCAAAAAATTCTTTGGTTTATTTTTTCTCTGCTCATCCATTACCAGAAATTTTATTATATTTAAACAAAAATACACAAGCATCATATTTTGAGCTAGAAGTTATAAGAAATCTAAAACATATTGATAATATATCTAATGATAATAATTTGTTTTCTGAATATACCAATCTTTTATTTAACCTCTCAAAAAAATATTTTGATATAGAGCTTTCGTATGATGTCCCAACAACTCTAAAAAATTTGGAAACAATTTTAATAGAGCATTTTAGAAATGGTGATGAATATGACTTTATGGATGAAATTTCAATAGATTATACTCCATATTATTCATTGCTTATTTTTGGAATATTTTTGAGTGAATTATTTATAAAAAATTTTGGTGGAGTTCCAATTTTTGACAAAGATAAAGATATAGAAAAACTTGGTATTAGTTTTTCAAAAAATGAATTACAGCTAGAAATTGATTTTGTAGCACATCCAATAGAAAAACTTTTTAAATTTTTTCTTTATGGAAAAAATTCATCTATTATAAATTGGTATTATGAAATAAAATATTTGCTAAATAAAAAATAAAATATATCTTATTTTTATATAGTCTAAAGTTTATATTTTTATATTATTTGCAATATTTCAAAAGAGTATAAATTTATTTAACTATACATAAAACTTATATTATTTTCTTTTTTAGTTTTAAATTTATGAAATAATATATAATAAATAGATTTTATCCCAAAGAATTGAAAATATTAAATCATATCTAAAATGAAAATTGCAATAGTTCATGATTGGTTAACAAATTTTGCTGGTGCTGAAAATTGTGTTCAGGCATTATCTGAATTATATCCATCAGCACCAATTTATACATCTGTTTATAATAAAGCAAAAATGCTTAATGTTTTTGACAAAACAGATATAAAAACTTCATTTATTCAAAATTTACCTTATTCAAAAACAAAACATCAAATATATTTAATGTTAATGCCATTGGCTTTTGAAAATTTTGATTTATCAGAATTTGATATTGTCATAAGCAGTTCTCACGCTTGTGCAAAAGGTGTTATAACAAAACCAAACACTTTACATATAAGCTATATTTATACACCCATAAGGTATTTTTGGAGTCATTACCATGAATATAAAGATGAAGGAAAATTTTTAAAACTAAAAAAATTTATTTTACCTCCAATAACTGCACACTTGAGAATGTGGGATAAAATGGCAATAGATAGACCTGATACATTGGCTTGTATATCCAAACATGTTTCAAAAAGAATTGAAAAATACTATCGTAGAAAAGCAAAAATTATATATCCTCCTGTAAATTCTTCAAAGTTTCATATTTCAAAAAATCCATCACAAGATTATTTTTTGATGGTTGGTAGACTCATACCTTATAAAAAATTTGACCTTGCAATAGAAACTTTTAATAAAATGGGATTGCCTCTAAAAATAGTGGGAATGGGCTCAGAATATTCCAAACTAAAAAATATGGCTAAAAAAAATATAGAATTTTTGGGTTACTTACCAAATGAAGAGATTGGTAAATTATATAGTAATTGTGATGCTCTCATTTTTCCGGGTGAAGAAGATTTTGGGATTGTACCATTAGAAGTTCAAGCATCAGGTCGTCCTGTCATAGCCTATGAAAAAGGTGGTGCAATAGAAACAGTTATAGAATATAAAACTGGTCTATTTTTTAGAGAACAAACTGTTTCAAGTCTTGAAGAAACAATAAATTCTTTTAAGAAAAGAGAGTTTTCATCTGAAAAAATAAGAGAAAATGCTTTAAAATTTGATGTGTTGAATTTTAAAAAGAATTTTTATGATTTTGTTTTGGAAGAATATAATTCATTTCGTTCAAAACAACTATAAAGGTAAAAGATGAAAGTAGAAAATAAGTTTTTAAGAGGTGTCTATGCTGGTAGTTTTGACCCATTAACTAATGGTCACATGTATATAATTGGAGAAGGGTCAAAAATATTTAATGAATTAATTGTTGCAATAGGAATAAATTATCAAAAAAAATATACTTTTTCATTGGAAAAAAGATTATATCTTCTAAAAGAATCTACAAAACATCTTACAAATGTTAGAATTGATTCTTTTGGAAATAAATTTTTAATCAAATATGCCGAAGAAATGGATTGTTCTTGCATAATAAGAGGAATTCGTTCTGAATCCGATTATGAATATGAAAGAACAATGAGAAATATCAATGGAGATTTGAATAAAGATATTTCAACAATATTTTTGATACCACCAAGAGAAATTGCAGAAGTTAGTTCAAGTATTGTAAAAGGAATGGTTGGAACAGAATCTTGGGAAGAAATTGTACAAAAATTTGTTCCTGCCCCTGTTTATGATACATTTTTGGAAAAATTTTCAAACGAAGAAATTTAAAAATTTATTCATTTTCAATTTCAGAAATTTTATCTACTCTTTTTTGATGTCTTCCAGATTGAAATTCTGTATTTAACCAAACTTGTAAAATTTCTTCTGCATATTCTGGAGCGATAAATCTCTCTCCAAAAGTTATTATATTTGTATTATTATGCTCTCTGCTAAGTCTTGCTGATATAACATCATGACAATTTGCAGCTCTAATTCTTTTTACTTTATTAGCTGATATTGCTACACCTATTCCAGAACCGCATACAACAATACCTTTTTCAAAATTTCCATTAGAAACTTCCTTTGCTACAGCTTTGGCAAAGTCTGGATAGTCAACAGAACCCAAAGAATGTGTTCCCACATCTTTGACTGTATATCCTTTTTCTTCTAGCCATTTAGCTAGTTTATTTTTTAAATTAAAACCAGCATGATCCGAACCTATTACAATTTTTTTCATACAAAGAACTCCAAATAAAATAAAATTTTAAAAATTTCAATATATAATTAATTAATAACTCTAATCATTAGTTTATAATAAAAATTAGATAATTTTTAGATTTTCAATATAATTTTACTAAAGGTGAAGTAAAGTATGCGTTATAACGAACAAGCTATAGAATATCTTAATCGTGGTCTTCAATTATTAAAAGAAAATAAAGATGATGAAGCAGAGCATTGTTTTATAAAAGCCATTGAACTAGATGATAAACTTGCTCCAGCCTATAATAATTATGGAATTTTAAAACTAATGAGAGGCTTTTTGGATGGTGCATTGGAAGCATTTAAAAAAGCTACAGAAAAAGATCCAAGATTACATAGTGCATATAATAATGCTGCATCTGTTCACCAATCAAGAGGAGAATTTGATGAAGCTGAAAAAATGTATTTAAAATCTCTTCAAATAAATCCTAGTAATGTGGATAGTTATTATAATCTTGGTGTTTTATATATAGAAGAAAATAAATTAGAAGAAGCTAGAAAAGTTCTGGAAAAAGCATGTCAACTTGACCCAAATCATTTGGAATCATTTTATTTGCTAAGTTCTGTATATTTTAAAATGGATAATTTTTATGCATCAATTGCTAATTTGCAACATGTTATTTCAAAAAGTACCAATGATGTAAATGCACGTTATGCTTTGGCTGAGATTTATCGCAGACAAGGAAGATATAGCATGGCAATAGAAGAACTTGAAAGAGTTCTTGTAATAAATTCAGATGAAGAAAGAGCTTTAGTTTGTTTGGGTCTAATTTATATAGAAATAGAAGAAGGTGAACTTGCTTTACCAATATTTGAAAAAGCTTGTAATATAAATCCAACAAATCCAGAAATATTAGAAATGCTTGCAATACTTTATGAAATGGATGGTAAGCCACAAAAAGCATTGGAAGTTTGTCAAAAGGCATTTGATTTAGTTCCAAATGATGTTTTTATTGCTGAAAGTCTTGAAAGAATTAAAAATTCACCATATCTAAATGTAAATGATTTGACAGGTGGGATTCAAAATAAAAAAGAGGATAAAAATACACCTTAGTTTTTTTTACGAAAATTAGAAAAAAATTTTTAAGATGTAAGTATTATTAAAATGTTAAATGAGAATAGAGATATTAAATTTATCTTTATTCTCATTAAATTTTTTCCGTCATAGACACATAATTTAGATACAATTATTTATAACTATAATATAGTTTTCAATTAAATTTTTTAGTCTTTAATTAAATTACTTGTTTATAATTATAAAATTTTCATTTAAAAGACAAATATTACAACAACAATTAATTGTGTTGTAATATTATTTTTTTTTATGATGTAAAATTTATTGTTTTGGAACGCTATCTAAAAATGCATTGATAAAATTTTGGTCAATTGGTTCAGTTGAGATTGCATATTTTCTTGACCAAATTCCTTCTACTGTTTTTATTTCTCTGTATTTTTCGTAAATTCTTGCTGCAAGATATTTTTGAAGTTTTCTAACTAATTGTTGTGGTCCTAATATTGGAGGAGCTGAAACGTACATAGATACATAATTATTTTTTACTATAAGTTTGCCTACTTCTATTTCAGAAATAGCACAAGCTTTGAGGGCTGTTTCTTCAACAAATTCTTTTGGAATTTTGTATTTGATTTTTCTACCAGCACCTTTGTAAACTTCTTCATCTTTGTCGCCTGTTACAATGTACTTAATTTTTCTTCTAGTAATTATTAATAAGTGATACTTGAGCAGATATTGAGAATCTGCTGTTCTTCTGTAAACATTCTTATCAATGTCTTTGATTACCTGAGGTTTTTCAGGTTTTGGTTCTGGACTTTTTTTCATAACCTTTTTTTCCATTTTTACCTTACCATAAGATACTGACTGACTAACTTTTTTTTCGAGAGGCTTACGACTCTCTATCTTCTTTTCGGAAGATGTTTTTTTTGAATCTGACTGCTTCATTTTTTTGTTACCTCTTAGAGAGTACTAAGCTCTATTAATATCTACAACGGAATAACAATTATTTCATTTATTTTACCAAATGTAAAGGTAATAATATAACGATATTTTTACATTTATAAAGACTTAATATTTAGTATAACTCTGTTAAGTAAAGTAAACAATTATTAATTTAAAAATCTTTTGAAATTTTGCAATTCGGGTAAAAATATGATGGTTTTTATTATTTTTGTAACAATTCTTAATAGTAGAATGTAATAAATAAATAAAAAGTAATAATTAATTTTATTTATTGCATATATCAGAAAGGAAAAAAACAAAAATAACTTAGACATGACATTATTACATTAACTTATAAATTTTTTTGTTAAGTGCAATAAATGAAATAGATACCTATTATTGTTTATTAATTAAGAATAATAGAAAAAAATAAAAGTAAACATTATTATAAAAAATAATTTTATAAAATAAAATTATTTGATATTTTTTATTGAAAGTAAATTTATTTTTGTATTCTTATAGAGACAATGATATTATTTTTTGAAAATACACCAAACTTATCCCAAATTGCTCCTCTTGGTGATTTCATTCTTGGTTGACCATAAATTTCAATTGCTTTATCTATGGTGTCTCCAACATGTAAACCTTTTTCTGTAGCACCTTTATAGTCTTGACCAAAATTGAGCTCAACAACAACATTATCATCATCAAAAAATACAATAAATGAAATGTCTTCATAAGTAAACATAGGAGCAGAATCACTTGGATTAAATTTGATTTTACTGTAAGGTTTCATTAATTCAACAACGTCTGCTTTTGTAGTTTTTCCAACTACAATTCCAAAAGCGATACCTGATTCATATATTGTAAATTTTTTGAGAGGGTCTGTTTCATTTTTCAGCTCTTCTATTGCTCTTTTTTGAGCATAAGCTCTTTGGATTTCAGCAGGCATAGACCTTACTAGAGCTTGTTCTTGGTTTACAGGTGTAGATTCAGGTGCTTTACTAATGATAGTAATTTCTTTTGGAGTATTTTGATTATTTTCTTTTTGGATTGTTTCTTTTAAGTATGGATCAGTTGTTGAAATTCTTCTTATAATTTCTTCTTCATTTTTTTGTGTTTGTTTTTCAATGTGTAATTGGTCTGTATTTACTAAAGGTGTTTGCATTTTAGCTAATAATTGAAGAGCTTCATCAGATGTTGGAGAAGTTTGTTTTTTGGGTTCTTCTTTTTTTTCTCCAAACATAGCTTGCATTTGAGCTAACATTTGAACAGCTTCACTAGGAAGAAGTTCTTTTGTTTCTTCTTCAACTGTTTTTCTTTGTATTTGAAATAATAGTTGTGCAGCTTCAGGAGGAATACTATTCCTTAATTGCTCTGGGGTAATTTTTTTACCACCTATTGATATGATTAAATCTTCCTTATTCATAAGTTAAAAAATTGATCCTTTAATAACAACACATCCAGAAAAAACTTTAGACTACTTATAAACAATAATAACGCAAATGAAAAAAAAAATCAGTATGTTTAATATTATTTTTATGTTAAATTTTGTGTAAGGTACTTGAATACACGATGTTTCATCCTTTTAATAGAATGTTAAGAATCATTATGTTAAATAAAGTTAAGTTTCAATGAATTTAAATGATAAGAGTATATTGAGTATTTATAAAAAAGTAATAAATTATTTTCATTTTGAAAAAATATTAAAGCTTTAATTATATTTTTAATTATACAATAATGAATAATTAAAATCTGTGATAAAATCATTAAATCTTGATAAAAAAGATAAAAAAATTTAGTTGTTAAAATATGAATAATGTTACGACAATAAATATTATAACAAACAAACCAATCATAATAAAAAATGGAATTACATCATTTAAAAATTTTCTTGCTTCATCCGAAGTTGTTACATACTCACGAATAACATTAGTTAAATCCAAAATATTCCAAAGACTTGCAATACTTTTTATGATAAATATATTTAAAATCATTCTAAATGAAAAAGCCATTGTTTTGGCAAGAAAACTTGTATGATAAACTGTTGATATTTTCATGTTATATGTATCAGGAATATCAAGAAAGATGACTTCAAATAAATTATAAAAGCCATAGGCTATCCAATCATTATGAGTTGTTGTAAATGTTCCTTTAAAAACTAAATTTGTAAGCTCACAAAATTTACCAAATAATATTGTAATAAGAACAGTGCCAACTATAAGTAAAAATAACATAATAGGCTCAGGTATTTTGAAAAAATTTTTATCATATTTTAGATGTAAAAATTTAGAAAAAAATTCTCCTAAGTTTGAATATTTTAGAAAAACTCTTAGTAAAACCAAATCAACTGATAATTTAAATAAAACTAACCAAGATTGTGTTGTAAGAGTATTTGCTCTAATTTTTGAGAGATGAAGATCATATATACTTGGAATATCAAGAAAAATAGCTTCAAACATACTATCAAAGCCAAATGTAATCCAACTAAGTGGAGTTGTATTAGAAGGTGCTATATATGATTCTCTAGGTGAAATTAAATATATTTCTCGAGAAAGTAATCCAAACATTATTGCAGATATAAATATACCTACTATACATAATGTAAGATATGCAGTTTTATCACTTGCAGAAAAGAAAAAATTTGCATAATTTCTTTCGGAAGCATATCCATACATAAGACAAATTACTATCCCAAGTGAAAAAATATGAACAAAAAAAGATGCTCTTTCTGACATTAACCTAGCTACTTCACCAGATAAAATTAGTACAGACCCCAAAATTACCCAAAAAACACTTATTAAAATAAGCTCTGTAAATGTAAATTTATCAGGTTTTTTGGGTTTTTCATCTTTCTTATTATCTTTTTCTTTATTTTGATTATTATTTTTTATATTTTCAAGAATGTCTGATGTAAGTTCTAATGGTTTATAACAAAAAGTACAATAAATATAAGGTTTTTCTTTACTCATTGTATTTATTTGATTGCAATGTTTACACTTTATATCTAATTTACTTGGATTGTTTAAAAGATTTTCATTTAATTTTAGATTATCACTTGAATATTTTTTTAATATCTCTAATATATTAGATGAAAAACCAGTATTATCTGCTTTTATTTTCCATTCATTATTTTTTTTATATAAAGTGAAAAATACTAAACTTGTTTCACTAGTTAAATTTGTTATTTTATATTGTAATACTTGATTTTTATTTGAATCTATTACACCAAAAGATAAATTTTTTAGGTCTAAA
>Ga0209373_10002687_pt1 | contig 17358 bp, 16 predicted proteins | sample Higcelweek5metaG_FD_187173 | JGI IMG/M metagenome (GOLD analysis project Ga0209373, IMG submission 187173) | Freshwater pond sediment microbial communities from the University of Edinburgh, under environmental carbon perturbations - High... | ecosystem: Environmental > Aquatic > Freshwater >... | reverse complement strand
ATTCATTTTCAGGTCGTCGGTATAATTCTCTCCACTAAAGCTCGACGTAATGGTTGATTGGGCGTAATCGAACTTAATTGATAAATAATTGGGATTATTCATCCGACGAATGCATATTTCAGATGGACGGTAATCCGAATTGTAAACGTATTGGATTGTATCATAAGGAACTTCGGCCCCGTCGGTGCGAATGATCTCTTTTACGCGTATCCGGTCGCGATTAACGGTTGAAATTGACTCCTCCTCCTTGTTGCACGATGAAGTTGCCAACAGCACAACCATCAACAGAACAGTTGCCCGGTTGATGTTACGAAACGAGAGTTTGTTTTGTAGCCTGTTCATTGTTTTAGATTTACAACCTAAATTTACAAAATAATCACTTCGCGGCCTCAATGCTGCTGCGCAATTGTTTTATCAGATACGAAGCTTTGGGCAATTATTATAGCAACGAAAATCGGCTGATGCAATAAGAACAATGTAATATATCTGTATTGAGATATTGCATGCTTATTGAAACGCTGCATGCAACGTCTCTACTACACATCTATTTATTCAACTTTTTTATGTCTTTCTTATAGTTCTTTAGAATTTTGCCAAAATCCTTGTCTTTTTTTCGTTTCTCTTCAATTGTCGATTCAAAATGGGCTTTCTCTCTTTCCATTTTCAAATAGTTTTGGTAAGATTCTTTGTCAATTTCGCCACTTTCAACAGCATCAATAACCGAACACCCAACTTCGGTTGTATGGGTACAATCTTTGAACTTGCAATGCTGAGACAGACTTACAATTGAATCGAAAGTCTTTTCTATTCCGCCGTCCGAGTCGGTAATACCCACTTCCCTCATTCCCGGATTATCAATTAATATTCCACCGCTTTCAAGAACAATCAATTCCCGGTGACTAGTAACATGCTTTCCTTTATTGGTACTGAGGCTAATAGTATCGGTTCGCATTAGTGCTTTGCCCGAAAGGTTGTTCAACAATGTAGATTTTCCAACGCCCGACGAACCCAACATGCAATAAGTTTTACCTTTTTCGATAATTGCAGTTAGCTTGTCGTACCCTTGGTGCGATTCGTTACTAATTGCAATAACCTGAACGTTTTTGATTCTGGCATTAATCTGCCCCATAATATCGGCAATTCGATGTTCATCAATTAAATCAACTTTATTCAGAACTATAATAGGGCTAACCTTTGATGAGTTACAAATGGTCAGGTATCGTTCTAGTCTGTTGATATTAAAATCGCGGTCGGCAGCCTGTACCAACAAAGCATAATCGATATTTGTGGCAATAATTTGTATTGCTCCAAACTGGCCAACAGCTTGCCTCGAAATAATTGAAAAGCGGGGCAATATTTTATGTATTATTGAAAAATCGGGATCATAAATTGTTAATGCAACCCAATCGCCAACAGCAGGGAAATCTTCGCGACTTAAAGCCGAAAATCGCAAGTTGCCTGTTATTTCGGCTTCAAATTCGCCCTTTTCAGTTTTTACAATGTACCGTTCTTTGTGTTCCGAAATAACTCTTCCAACCTCTAACGTTTCGAGATTGTTTTTAACCCTAAACTCTTCTAGTGTACCATTATATCCGAGATCTTCTAAGTTCATATTGTACCCTCCCACTCTGGTTTAATAATCTGAATCCGATTTTATTTTTAAAGTTCAGAAAAAAAATCGAACTCAGGTTTATAAATTACAATATTGGCAAACAATGGTTATGTGTTTATTCACTCCAAATTCCATTCTTAAATAGCTGATACCATTTTTCGATGTGGTCGTCGCTATACAATCCAATTTTTTTGAAAATTTCTTGAGCAAACTCAATTGGCGAAATTCCGTTTGCTGTAATTACATTTTGGTGTGTTACTGCCGATGCGTTTTGATAATTTTCTTCGCCTGAATATTTTGTGGCAATACATTTTAAATAATTCAAATCGTTGCTGGTATGTTTCAAATTATTCAATAACCCTAACTGTGCAAAAAAAGTAGTTGCGGCACAAATTGCAGCAATTGTTATACCTTTTTCAAATAAAGTCATCGTTAATTCCTCTACCTCAAGATTTTCGCCTTTTTCCCAGGCAGTACCACCCGGAAGAATCAACATTTCAACATCTTCAATTTTCAAATCATTGAGCGACATTGAAGGTGTAATTTGCAATCCACCCATAGAGGAAATGCGGTCGCCATTTTTCGAGAAATAAACCAACTCAAATTGCTGGTTCTTATTTATTTCAGGAGCGAGATAAGAAATTTCCCAATCGGAAAATCCATCAAAAAGAAATACTGCTATTTTTTTTGTCATGTGTATATTATTTTGAATAAACTAAATTTCAACTTTAAAGCCCAAATCGATTTCGCTTGCCGGAGTCCCACCTCTTATTCCCCAATTATCTTTTGGCTGTTCGTTTATTAGTATAAAAACCTCGCTTTTGTCTATTCCAAGTTTATTTTGGAGTGTATTCACAATGAGCAGGTAAAGTTCTCTCTTGGTATCTAATGTTCGCCCCGAAAACATACTAATTTCAATTATTAACCGATATGGCGGCTTCATCAGGAATAATCCTTTGTCATATTCTGTCAATCTTATATTTCGGTCATCCGATGGAAGCTTCAGAATCTTCTGTACACAATCCATTGTCGACTCAATTAACGAAATCAGGAAGTCTCTACTATGGCCTTTTTCTATTTCAACTTTTACTAATGGCATGGTGTTAAGTAATTTATAATTTATTATTGACTATTTATTATTTGCATTAAGTTCAGAATGGCAGCGCATTGACTCAACAATCTATATGACAATAAATAGTTCCTATTACTCAAGTGTTTTATTTACATTACATCACTGTTCCATTCTTTTTGCATCTTTTTGTTCCGCATTGAAATTTTAATTCCGAGAATCAGCAGAGCCAAAGCGGTAAAAATTGGGATATAAAAAAAATTATCGGGTTGAACTGCAAGAGCTATTATCATCGATCCAACAGAAATAATTACAGAAGCCACAGCATATCCTATTTCGTTATAAAACCAGGTAAATGGAAAAAGATGAGCTCCGGTAATGATAGCATAAGTCATCAAAAAATAGTTGGGATACTTTATTAGGATGAAGAACAAGAATGGAAAATAGATTAATTGAGCAAAGTTTAACCAAAGTCCCAGAGGTTGTAATGCGTTATCTTTAATTTTCCAATTTGTTTTAAAAACTTTTGAAAGCAATAATGCTGAAGGTGTTAACAATGAAACCAAAATAAAAGTAAACATACTTTTATTGTACAAGGTATAATTGGAAAACTTCCATATTAGGAATATCCCAAACCAGATAATAGTAGCAGCCAATATGAAATCAATGCCATTTTTAGCTTTTACCTGGATTTCAATTTTTAGTTTTTCAAGGCCGCTTAAGCTGTCAAAATTTTTGTTGTCCATCATTTTTTGTTTTGATTAAATTCGGATTCAAGATCTAAAGCCAATCACTATTGTCGGGTAAAATTAAATTTCATCTATACTTGTTTAATATTTATTCTTTACAAAAATAATCTTTTTGTGTTCCTTAGTGTTTACCTTTATTCCCATTGTGTTTACCCCCCACTCAGGCACTTAGTATAACCCACCCCTAACCCCTCCAAGGAGGGGAATCCCCGTTGCACTTATCGCGTTTAAATTGTCTGAACTATGATTCTTTTGATTGATATGATTAATGTGATTTGAAGAATGAGTTGCTTCCTACTTTAACTGGAGGTTTTAAAGATGTTTTTTTGTTGATTGGCTTTAGCCAAAATGGTCTCTATTCCGTCCGGAGATGCCTTTTTCTTTCTTTGTGTTCCTTGGTGCTTACCCTTATTCCCTTTGTAGTTAACCCTTATTCCCCTGTAATACAGAATAATTTAATTAAAAAAAACCCGACAGGTTTTAAAATCTGCCGGGCTTTTATTGTTAGTTATATCAGATTAAAACAACATCTGCATTTTTAATTTGCTTAATTCAACCATTTTTTTCTGGATAGATAACCCATAATTGTCGCCTCCTGTTAAATACCATTTCAAGCCACTTATCTGAGTGTTTGAAATATCCATTGTCATAGAAATCTCTGTTTCAGAAAGAACTGGGGTCATATTCAAATAAACCAAATTCCATCCTTTTTTCAATTTAAGATTATAGTTGGTTTTAACGGTAATAGGCATACCCAACAAATCTTCAGTTTCAGAACTGCTACCACTTATTGTAATATTGCCATCGACAAAAATATAGCTTTCAACTGCAGTAAACATCTCATTTTCCATTTTCCCATTCTGAAACATCCCAACAATTTCGCCCGATTTGTAACCGTAGAAATTAACACCGGAACCTTTAACTTTCGAATCGCTTATTGTAATACCTTCAGGCATATCGGTATCCATTACACTAAGGTATTTCACATCAACAGATTTTGGCAGGGTAAGCGAAAAACCACCATTGGTGTAATTGCCACTGGCAGCAACAAATAAAATACTATCGCCATCTTCAATTATAGCTTTAACATCGTCGATTGAAGTAGCGTAAGAGGCACCATCTTCTACTGTTGCATTAATTGTAACAGCGCTGCCTTCATCTTCGTCTTTATTACATGCGGCAAAAAATGTTGCTGTACAAATAAATACAGCTAGGGTAAAAAATACTTTTTTCATTTTAGAAATTTTAAGTTACTTAATTATTGTTGCGTTATAAAATCTTTGCTCGGGCAATTCGCATCAGCAGCGTCTGTACCGAAAATCAACAAAAACATAAGATTAATTTTTTGTTGCATTAAACAAAGATATTTTAAATGTCGGGGTTTGCAACTTTTTTTCTGTAGAAATATGGCTGTATAGACGTTGCATGCTACGTCTCCTACTAATAATCGCATGCGACATCTCTATACAATAATCACATGCAACGTTCCTATTTATTTTCCGATAATTTTTTGGTGTGTTCGATCAATTCAATTCCCCCAAATTGCCCATGACCGGGAATCACAATTTTTGCATCAGGGAATTTTGCCATCAGGTAGTCAATTGTTGCGGGATAAGCTTTCACATCGCCATCAGCCGTATTCCCCAAATTTGTTGACCCCATGCTTTTAACCATACAACCCGGGAACAATATTTTTTCGGAAGGGATCCACACCACAATGTTATCGGTTGAATGGGCTGCTCCGGGAAAATAACAGTTAATTGGCTTGCCGGCCAGTTGCAATTGAAGCGAATCGGTAAACCCATAGTCGGGAACCGGCAGGTTTTTCGAACGGGCAATAGTTATTGTCCTGTTGTTGGCGTACGATTTAATTCCCTTCTCTTTCAAATAGGCTAATCCACCCATACAGTCGCTGTGCCAATGGTTTGGTACAAAACCAACAACACTAACGTTCATCGAATCGGTGAGTCCTTGGAGCAGCTCTTTTGTAAGTGAATCGGATGTAGGAGTATCAAACAAAAAAGCTTCTCCATTTTGAATGAAGACCAGCCCGTTAGAGGCAACCCGTCCATAAGAAAGAATTTCAGAATACGATACATGCACATAAGCATTATCCGACAATTTAATTAACTCAATGTCGTTCGATAGTTGAATCTTTTTCAATTCGGCTTGCGAAAACCCACTGATCTGGATTAAACAGGCAACAATAAAAACGAATATTTTTTTCATCGTTAATAGATTAGTAGTGACATTGCATGAAACCTCTCTACAAGGATGTAAAATTACCATATTGTTGCAATTTTTTTGTTAATTTGATCACATTCTTATGCAACATGATTTAGTAATACCAGATCATTATGATGTATCTACATTTAAACAGAATTTCTATGTTCCATAAAAGGAGTGTTTTACAACGTTTACTATTGTTCTTGCAAATCATTTTTCTTTCAACATGTTTGAGCTTCGGACAAGCAAAGAAGGAAAAGATCGACATTAACGATATGTATCATACACATTTAAAGGAGCATTTATACCCCAAGATCGACACATTAGGTGCAAAAGAAATTGTTTTATTTTATGCAAAACCTTCATTTGAACCTGAATATTCAATTCGAATTGTTATGCATGGTAATCAGCCATATATTGAAGGGCGATTTTTGGAAAAAAATCTTTGGTCCGAAATACTTAAGCACTACATGGCAAAAGAAGAAAAATCTATTTCAGTCAATGTGAACTTAAGCTCTATGCCAATTAGCAATGAATTCAAAGAAAGAATGCTCGATGTCTTTAATAATTTATTGACTAACAACAAGAAAGATGAGAGCAATGAACTTGTGTTCGATGGAGTAAGTTATGTTTTTTGCATGTTCGACAGAAATGGAACCTTTCATTCACAGGAAGCCATCTCTCCAAAATCAGGCACTATCGAAGATAATTTGGCCAATATCTTGTTACAAATGGCAAATGATTTAAAGAGTCATTCATTTGATGAAACAAAATATATTGCCAAACTAAAATCGCTTTAATTGCCCTACTCAACAACAACCTTCATTCCTAACTAGTTGCTGCTTAGATAATATTCGAAACGTTGAGCGTCTCTACAAATAGGTTTTGTATTTCCCTTCAATACGGGTTATGGCGCCGCCACCAAACCACACTCGTTCTATATTATTTTCGTCGGGCTGTTTTTGAAGTTTTACAATGTTGAATTTTTCTCTCAGTCCATTTTGTTCAATCAATAGTGTTCCCCCACTCCACATTTTGTTCTTAATCAGATAATATCCAAAGGCCGAATTTCCAGAGCCTGTTGCCGGATCTTCAATATATCCAAAAGTTGGGGCAAAAACCCTTGTCCTGAAGTTGTTTGATTTGTTGCTTACGTCGGTGGTAAATACTTCAATAATATCGACTCCCCTTTTCTGGCAGAACTCTTTTAGCTCGTCGAGGTCGGGTTTTATGCTTAAAATTGAATCAAGATCTTTAATTGGAACAATCAGTGTCGACAATCCGGCATTGATTAAAGAAATTGGAAGGCTGTTGCTGATTGCCGAATTGGGAATCCGAAGTTTTTCTGACAACCCGCTACAATCAGAAACTGGATCGACAAACAAAGGAACAGGTGACATAATGAACACTGAATCATCAGAATCAACCCGGTTATCGACTTTCAATTTTCCTTTGTTGGTGTTGATGGTTAATGTTTGAATTGAGGTTAACCGGCAATTGCTTTTAATCATATCGTAAATGATTGCGATTGTTGCATGCCCGCAAAAATCGACTTCTCTTTCAGATGAAAAATACCTTAAATCAAATTCGTTGCTGCTAAGTTGGGCTACATAGCCAACCTCGCTCACAAACCCTTTTAATTCCTTTGCAATTTGCAACATCTCTAGCTCCGAAATATCGTTCAGATTTTCTAACAGAACACATCCTGCGGGATTTCCGTCCGATTTTTCGGTTGCAAAAGCATCAATCTTTTTAAAATTATATTCGTTCATTGTTGGTGTATTTTAATTAACGGTGTTTTGCAGATCAATATTTCTTGATTTATTTTTCAATTCGGCAATAAGTATGCTAACACAATATAACCCACAAAGCAGCAGAATTATATCCTCATAAGCGTTGAAGAAAAAAGATTTAACGCCGGTTAATCCCCACATTGAAAGTAAGATCAATATAAATATGTTTTTTCGGGCATAACGGGAATAAACTACAATACTTAGACTTACAAATGGGCATGGCATAATATAAACAACCATTTTGGGGAAAGAATTACCTAAAAGCATTGATATAACAGGATACAAGAGGAATAGAATCAGAAGAAACCAGTGAATTCGTTTAAGTGGATTCAATTTATCGTGTTTGTTTTTAAATCCTTCCCAAATGAAAAGCAAGCCAGTTACAATAAAAAGAGGTGCAGCAAAATAGTGCTGAATAGGTTCTGTTCCGTAAACAAGAAAAAAAACGATACCGATATAACTAGTTGATATTCCAAGTGCAACTTTAGGCAACCAGTGTTTTTTTGTTCTATTTGAAACAATGAAACTTGCAGCTATCACAACCATCAGCAAAAGTTGAATTTTCCACGTTTGCTGATTATAAATGCCTATTACATTCCAAAAATTATCTGCGTTCATCTTTATTTTATGCTGAATTCAATCAATTTATGTTTGCTTATAAATCCATTTTTTTCGAGCGTTTTTTGAGATGCAATATTCTCAACCGCACAACCACAAATTGGGTTCCAATTATTTGTAACGCAAGTTTCTTTCAAATACGATATAATCATAGTTGCAACTCCTTGTTTTCGGCACAATGGATTTACCCACATGCCAATATCATAATAATTAAAATTTGGGTGAACTTTTATTAAGTATCCACATCCCAACAACTTGCAATCTTTTTGAAACATTATTACGTTGTTTCCTGTTACAAATTTCTTAAGCTCCTCGGGCGTTTCATACAACTCTCCTTCTTGCTGTAGCAAAAAAGAATAGTCGTCTTCGTTAGCAAACCTTATTGAAAAGTCATTGTAATCAATTTTATTTGATTCGATATAATTGCGAAACAAAGTCCCAAGTAAATTATAACGGTAAGAATTTGTCAGGCAACAATTCAGCAACAAAGAATCGAAAGATTTACAATAAATTGAATTGATGTTTAAAGAGTTAACTGTTTTTTGAAATATCTCATTACAATTGGGAATAAATTTATCTTTCAAATAGAATTCAACCAGAATATTATCCGCTGTTATTATTGTGTAGCCTATTGTGTTGCCGTCGACTTTGATTATGTAACTATCAGAATTTTCGATAAATAGTTCTAAATACAACTCTTGAAATTCAGTTAGAGAATTTAAGTATTCGTACCGTAACGAACTTATATCATTTAGTTTTGCTTTGGTTATTTGTATCATACTGGTTGTTTGGTGTATATAGGTTTAATTTATTACTTTTTCCGGCCTATCAAGAATATATTTGCAGCTAATGCTGCTATTAATATCATTACATCTTGATATACTCCAATATTAATTGCTGCACTCAGACCAACTATAGCCCATAACGAAGGAATTATCAATAAAATTTTGGGGAATTTGTTGGTTGAAAGCAGAAACAAGCCAAATGTAAATATTGTAGAAGGACAAGGAAGCCCCATTATTATTGTCATTTTAAATGAACCTTCAACAAAATAACTGATTATTGGATAAATTATTAATCCGTATAAAATGAAAAAGTAACCCAAATAGTCCTTTCTATGATAAGAAAACTTGAAAGCAAGTCGGTTTTTAGCTAATGTGTAGAAAAGAATTAATAATCCTTGAAGTATGAAAATTGCACCAAATAGGAAAGCTACTTTGTTAATACAGGTGAAAAAAGTTAGGTGATATACCGCCCCAATCCATAACCATAATACGCCTAAATAAACGCCTATTATCTTGTCTTTCGACCACAATTTGGAATGAAGTAAAAACAAACACCCTGCGCCCAACAGTGTAATTATCAATTGAAAAGGGAATATAGATAAATTGTATTTTTCAATTATATTGAAAAACTGTTCTGTAGTAAATGGTAATTGCATAAGTATAAATTTAAACTATTGTAATTGTTTTTTGATTTTAAGGACATCTTTGTTACCAGCCTCCCCCTACTTATGGGAAAGAAAACATTGCATTTAGTTAAACTTCGTTTGTGATTTAACTAATCTTGTTCGTTTCATATTCAATATTTTATGAATCAAAAATACTATAAACTTGAGTTCGGCACACCGATAAATTACGAGACTTAATTTCTTAAAATTACTCATGGGTCAAATTTAACAAATTTCAGCTTTAGCTTAACTATACATAACCTACACCAATGGAGGTGGTTTTAACGATTACAATAATTTTTAATAGACACTAGTGAAGTGATTTCATTCATCTTAACTTAAAGATATTTTATTCCTTTAATAAGTTCTTTGATTGAACTTAGAGTTGCAGTATTTGATTTTCTTTCTATTTTAACAAAATGATTTGCTATTGAATACAAATAGTACACTTGCGCAAGATCGAATACTGTTAAAATGCGTTGTAAAAATTGTTAATTACACTTGTTGGATTGAAATTACTTAAACAGGTTAAAATCAATACGAATGAATAAACCTAACATAGATAACCTAATAAAAGATATTGATTTTCGGGAGATTTATGAAAACTCGCTTAATGCCACATTTCTTTGCAACAAAAACCAGGAGATAATTCTGGCAAACAATTCATTTTTGACATTATCGGGCTTTACCATGGAACAATTGACAGGCAAAGATCCGATTAATATTCTCGACCCTGTTGAACTTGAAAACAATCCAATCCGTTTTGATTTACTTGAAAAAGGCGAAACAATATGCAACGAAAGGTCAATTAAAATCGCATCTGGCGAAGTGCGGACTTTTGAATTAAAAGCGAAGAAAATAGTTGATGATATAATTCAAGTTGTTGTAAATGATATAACTGAAAAGAAAAAACTTATTGAAAAAAATAAAAATCAGAATGCTTTAAACAATGCACTAATTGAGCTTCTTCCCGGATTTTTTTATGTTTTCGACGAGGACTTGTCTCTTCTGAAATGGAACAACGAAATAGAGCATTTCTTTGGCCTCTCACCTGATGATTTGATAACTAAAAATATTCTCGACTTTTTCCCTGCTACCAAAGAACACGTAAAAAACGAATGCCTTATTTCTTCGTTGAAAAACAAGAATAAAGCACTAGAAGCAAGTATCACAAAGAACAACGGCGAATTAGTTCCTTTCCTATTTAATTCTGTTGCAATGTATTTTGGCAACGAAACACTATACTGCGGCATTGGTCAGGATATTTCGCTTATAAAGGAAATTCAAAAACAGCTTACTGAAGAAAAGCAGTTCTCCGAAATGCTGCTTCAAAGCCTCCCCGGCATTTTCTACATTTTCGACGAAGGAGAAAAGCTTGTTCATTGGAATAAAAACGCGGAGTACATTACAGGCTATTCAAAAGATGAACTCAGGACTAAAAAATTCTCTGATTTCATTGCAGATAAAACTTCGTACTTAGCATTCCACAAATTTAAAGAGACCATCAAAAAAGGTAATTTCCAGGGTATTATCTTAACAAAAGATAAAAAAGAGATCCCGCATCTGCAACGAGGAGTCGAGTTCGAAAAAAATGGAAAGAAATATTTGATGTGCATTGGATTTGACATATCGAGCCTTATAAAAACACAAAGAAAATATCAAAAAAGCGAAGAGAAATTTAGGAATATATTCAACAGCACCAGCGATGCAATAGTTATTTTCGATAAAGATTTTAAGGTGATTACAGCCAATAAATCTTTTATTGAATTAAATGTCACGCCCAATGGGCAACCAGAAAACATCAACATATTTGATTACATCTGCGACGAAAACAAAGAACAGAGGATAAAAAAAGGTACTGAAATCATATCACAAGGGTTGGTTTACGAAGATGAATTTATGGCCCGTGATTCGAAAAACAGAATATTCCCCATTGAAATAAGAGGAAGAAAAATAAATTTTGAGGAGAAAGAGTGCATGCTGGCCTCACTAAACGACATAAGCGAACGAAAACAGCTCGAAAAAGAGATTTATTTCTGTTCGCTTAAAGCAGAAGAATCGGAACGCGAAAGAATAGCTAAAGAGCTTCACGACGGCCTAGGCCCTATTTTTTCAACCTGCAAAATATATCTTCACAACATCCGATCGGTTTCTTACAATGACGATGAAAGAAATTCGTACGATAAACTTTGTCAACTAATAAATGAATCGCTTGTTGAGATCAGAAGCATTTCAAACAACCTTTGTCCGCATGTTTTGCACAATTTTGGTTTAATTGATGCTCTGAAAAGTTTAACCGAGAATTTACTGATCGATTTAAAGCTAAAGATTGATTTTGAATGCAACATTGTTCAACGGCTCGATAATATAGTTGAAATTACCATGTACCGTATAATAACCGAATTAGTTAACAACTGTATAAAACACGCTAATGCGCAACAACTAAAACTATCTCTACTACTTGAGAATAACACGTTGACGCTTTTTTACTCCGACAACGGAAAAGGGTTCAACTTTGAAGAAACCATGAAAAAGAATCTAGGCTCAGGGCTGTTCAACATCCATTCCAGAGTCCGCTCTCTTGGTGGGAATATTCGTTATTGCAGCACACAAAAAGAGGGAACCAATGTTAAAATTGAATTAAAACTAAACAAATGATAAACATTGCAATTGTTGAAGACCATACACTTTTCAGGGAAGGATTAATAAGTCTGTTATCAAAAATTGAAGATTTTAAAATTGTTGCTGAATACTCTAATGGAAAAGAGTTTATCAACAACCTTTTTTCAACCGACATCGATTTGGTTTTAATGGATATCGAAATGCCTGTTATGAATGGCATTGAAGCTTGTTGCGAAGCAAAAATAAAAAAACCTTTATTACAGGTCATTGCATTATCGATGTACCGCGATCAGAAGTACTATTACGAAATGATAAAAGCTGGGGCTTCGGGCTTTATTCTCAAAGACGCAACTACCACCGAACTTGAAAAAGCGATTCGCGATGTTAATGCCGGTCTGGCCTTTTTTACCCCACAACAACTGCAACAAATTATACTGAATATTCCCAATGCTGAAAAAAGTAAGAATACAATTACTAAACTGAATTTGTCGCCACGAGAAACCGATGTACTTAATCTAATTTGCATGGGATACTCAAATGTTGAAATTGCTCAGCGACTTTTTATCAGTATTAAAACTGTAGAGTCTCATAAAACAAGGCTTCTGAAAAAAACTAATTCGAAAAACTCTGTAAACCTTATCTTTTTTGCAGTTAAAAACGAACTAATTAAAGCTTAACCGATATTAGGGAAAACCCTAATGCAAAATCAAGTTTTTCCCTTATAACATTCAGAAAAACCCTTTCCGTTTCAATGACTCAATTTGTTATTATTGTGAGTTTTATTTAAGGGGGGAATTTTTAAAATCATTATTCCGTTAGTTCTTGTCACAAATCGCATTTTAAAAGATAAGATTGTACTATTTGGTGGGGGCCGAATAAGTTGCAAGTTGGAAGAATCAAACATTTCCAACATACTTACTTTTTTCTGAATCGTTCTTTAAATGTTCAGTTTACCACAAGATCTTTACCGATAATGATTTTTACAGGCTCCTTCCTGTAAACTCATAAATTCATGAAAATATTAATTGTAACTGGAATTTTTCTGGGCTTAACCTTGTCTCTCTTCTTTTTAAAAAAACTATTTAAGGTTTCTATTAAATACGCGCTGCCTGTATCATTTATAATTATTGCCCTTCTTGGGTTTGGAATATGCTATGCCATAATAAATTGTAGCACCATGCTTATTCTGGCAACAACAATCGTTTCGGTTGCTGTTATTATTTTTTTTATACGCATCATAACCGTCGAAATAATTACACCTATATACAATACCTCACAGTCGCTAAACCATTTTTCTGACTTCGAATTTGGGGAAATAACACCGTGCGTGAAAAAAGGGAACGAAGTTGCAATCCTTCAAAATACAATTCTCAATCTGACTAACGATTTTAAAGCTATAATGATTGAAGTACTGAAGAATGTAGAGACAATACAAAAGTACAACGATCAATTCCTTCATGATTTTAAAAGCCAACATAAAAAAACATCAACAAACACATCAAAAAAAGATAATTTCAATTTCAATTCTGAAAACGAATGTTCAGTTACCGATCTGATTTGCAAAACAGAGTTAAAAAAATCAGGCACAGCTTGTAATCTAAAATTATTCAAATCGTTTAGCATTAACTAATCAGTAAACCAATAACTATAATACATTAAATCTAAACACTATGAATCGAATTCTTTACTTGTTTTTAATCACAGCAGGAAGTGTAATTCCTGGAATGATTGCTTTGCGACTGATTTTTAAAAATTCGGTCATGTACTCCGTCTGTTTCTGGGCATTGGTACTTGCTCTTATTTGCTCTTTTACCAACGGAGTTGTAGGCTATCTGGGCCCAATACATTCGCTTTGGTCTACCCCACTCGATTTTGCTATTGGAATATTCCTGTTTATTCGGATCAAAAATAGGTTAACAGTTAAGCTAAATATTGCAATAGAGGATGTAAAAGAACTGGCGCAGGGAAATCTTGATATCGACACTCACGAAGTTGAAGTAAAAAGTGAATTGGGAGTTCTGCAAAATTCTATAAACGAACTTACCCGAAACTTACGGAAAATAGTTGGCGAAATAAACGCAAATGCTTCTAACCTGGCCATGAGTAGCGCTCAGCTAGGAACAATGTCGGAGGAGATGTCGAGCGGTGCTTCAGAACAGGCATCTTCAATTGAAGAGCTTTCGGCCACGCTCGAAGAAGTTTCGGCCACGTTGAAAGATAACATGGGTAAGGCCCAACATGCTGGCGAAATCTCAAAAAGCTCGGCAAATATGGTTGCCAATGTAGCACTTGGATCAACCCAAATGATTGAAACATACAAGAAAATCCTCGACAAAATTTCTATTGTAAACAGCATTGCTTTTCAAACTAATATTTTGGCATTGAATGCTGCCGTTGAAGCGGCAAGGGTTGGTGAGCAAGGCCGAGGGTTTGCTGTTGTTGCAGACGAAGTGCGCCGATTGGCCGACAACAGCAAAGGCATTGCCAATGAAATATTTGAAATCTCTTCAAAAACGGTACAGCTAACTCAAACCGTTGAACAGGAAGTATCTGAAATGCTTCCAAAAATTACAGAATCGGCAACGGAGGTTCATAATATTGTGCAATCAAGTATTGAACAGTCGCATGGTATTGAGCAGATAAACATCTCTATTCAGCAACTGAACCATGTAACGCAACAAAATGCAGCATCGTCAGAAGAAATTGCTGCTAGTGCCGAAGAGTTATCAGCTCAGGCCGAGTCGCTCACAAGCCTGATCTCGTTCTTCAAACTTGACAAAACACCCATAGAAAAAGCAGTAAATCAATACCATAACCAAAAGTACGATAATACTCCAAAAGTATCCAATGTTCAAAATAACAAGTTTATTACCAACGGGAAAGACGAACATTTCAGAATTATCCTCGACGATAATGATGAATTAGATAATTCGTTCACAAAATTTAAAACACGAAAAGAGGAGGAGAGTGTTTTTTAATTCAACAACAGAATTAGTTCCCATTTCAAAGCTATAAAAATGTTGTTTGAATAATCAAAGGCTGGATTTATCCAGCCTTTTTCTATTTTAGCACAAAGCTAATACAAAACAACAAATTAATTGTTAGCAACTTACAATCACACACAAGGGTTTTCCCTTGTCGTAAAATATGATTATCCCTTAGTAAAATTCCGAATAAACCCTTTTCTACTAACCATATTATCCAATTAATATTGCAGTGTTAAGGGGAGATAGAGGGAGATGGTTTTTTCAAGCTTGTTGAAATCCTGCGGTTCTACAAAAATTGGCCGCAGGAACAACAAGTTTTTAAAAAAAACACCAATTCTTCTCTGTAAAAACAGAAAGAAATGAAAACTGCACTAATTATCGGGTTGGCATTAACAGGGGTTGCACCTCTGGTAATCTTCGGGTTAAAAAGTTTTTTCAAAAATTCGATCAGGTTTACGCTAAGCACAACTTTTGTTTTGTTTGCGCTGCTAGCTTACAGTCTTTTCTTTATAGCTACTTACCTCAGTCCGTCGTTGTTGGTTGTGGGTGTCTTAGCCACTACGTTAGCATCTTTCGTCATTCTCCGATGGCTTTTCAAAAAAGTTGTTGTTCCAATAGAATCAGCAATAAAAACTATTGATGAATTTGCTTACCACGAACTTGGAACTGAACTTCAGAAAATTGACTCAACAAGCGAACTTTCACGGTTAACAGGTTCAATAGCTACACTAACCCAATGGACATCTATTCTATTAACAGATGTGCAGGAAAGAATAATGCAGACAGCTAAGAAAGTTAAATCTGTAAAAACTACAACATCCAATAAACTATACAATAAAATCAAGTTGAGTTCAATCATCAACAATCAAATTAAGAACTACGATCTAAGTTTTTACTTCGATATTGAGAAAAATGAACACTTAACTGAACAACAAGCTGTAAAAACAGAATCTAATACCTCTGGCCAATTTTCGTACGAAAGGAAAAGGGTTATGTACCATTCATTCAGCATAAACTAATAAAATACAATAGTTTAATCTAATAAAAAAGAGATGGAGATTCTGATTAAATTCTTGATTACAGCAATAAGTGTAATACCTGCTATTTTTATAATTAAGCTGATATTTAAAAACTCCATTATGTACACAGTTAGTATGTGGAGTATAATCCTTGTCAATTTCAGTAGTTTCTGCTTTTCAATTGTTGGTGAATATGGCCGGATACACATGCTATGGGCTTCTCCACTCAACTTTGCATTAGGAATCATTCTTTTTGTACGAATAAGAAACAGAATAACATTAAAACTAAATACAGCAATTGATGATGTTCAGAAGCTTGCAACTGGGAACCTAAATATTGACACCCAAGTTGTTGAAGTTAAAAGCGAATTGGGCATCTTGCAAAACTCAATAAATACGCTGGCTCAGAACCTTCAGAAAATTGTAGGAGAAATTAACGTTAGTGCTACCAACCTAAAAATGAACAGCGTTCAACTTGGGAGCATGTCGGAAGAGATGTCGAGCGGTGCTGCAGAACAAGCCTCTTCTTTAGAGGAGCTTTCAGCAACTCTCGAAGAAATTTCGGCCACACTAAAAGATAACATGGATAAAGCAAAGCATGCCGGCGAAATCTCAAAAGGTTCGGCAGGACTAGTAGCCAATGTTGCAAGCGGTTCAACAAAAATGATTGAAACGTATAAGTTGATTCTCGACAAAATATCAATTGTGAACAATATTGCTTTCCAAACTAACATATTGGCATTGAATGCAGCTGTTGAAGCAGCGAGGGTTGGTGAGCAAGGACGTGGATTTGCAGTTGTTGCTGACGAAGTACGCCGATTGGCCGACAATAGTAAAGGTGTTGCGAATGAAATATTTGAGATTTCTTCTCACTCAGTAAAATTGACACTAAATGTTGAAAATGAAGTTGCTGAAATGCTTCCTCAAATAGCAGAATCTACAACTCATGTTCAAAATATTGTTCAGTCAAGTATAGAGCAATCACATGGTATCGAACAAATTAACGTTTCAATTCAGCAATTAAATCATGTAACACAGCAAAATGCCGCTTCGTCTGAAGAGATTGCAGCTAATGCCGAAGAGTTATCGGCTCAGGCCGAATCGTTGTCCGATCTGATCTCTTTCTTCAAGTTCGAGAAACAAACTATCGAAAACGAGCAAGATCTTTTTCAGAAGAATATGGCTATAAAACCAACGATGAATTTCAACAAGC
>Ga0209373_10002685_pt1 | contig 17370 bp, 10 predicted proteins | sample Higcelweek5metaG_FD_187173 | JGI IMG/M metagenome (GOLD analysis project Ga0209373, IMG submission 187173) | Freshwater pond sediment microbial communities from the University of Edinburgh, under environmental carbon perturbations - High... | ecosystem: Environmental > Aquatic > Freshwater >... | reverse complement strand
GAAGGTCTATTAACGGGAAGGGATGATTGTCTATGATGTCTATCTTTTTTGAAATCAATTTTTCGATGTCCCGCAAGTAGGCTTTTTCTTCGGCATCGCAAAACGAGAGCGCGGTTCCGTTGGCTCCGGCTCTTCCGGTTCTTCCAATACGGTGTACGTAAGTTTCGGCAATGTTCGATAGTTCAAAGTTGATCACGTATTCCAGATCATCGATGTCGATACCACGGGCAGCAATATCGGTAGCCACCAAAACGCGGGTGGTTTGATCTTTAAAATTGGATAGAGAACGCTGCCGTGCATTTTGCGCTTTATTCCCGTGTATTGCTTCAGCTTTGATGTTGTATTTCAATAACATTCGCGCCACTTTATCGGCCCCATGTTTGGTGCGGGTAAATACCAACGCGGTTTTAATGTCTTTATCTTTCAGAACTTCAACCAATAACGCATTTTTGTTCCCTTTATCGACAAAGTAAACGTACTGCTGTATAATATCAACCGTTGAAGAAACGGGGGTTACGGAAACCGTAACGGGACTTTTCAAAATAGTACCCGCCAGTTTAACGATTTCGGGTGGCATGGTTGCCGAAAAGAAAAGTGATTGTCTGTTGTGCGGAAGTACTGCCAGTAATTTTTTTATATCGTGGATGAAACCCATGTCAAGCATACGATCAGCCTCGTCGAGCACGAAGAATTCAACATCGCGCAAGGTGATGTACCCCTGGTTCATAAGATCAAGCAGGCGTCCCGGTGTGGCAATCACGATGTCGACCCCGGCACGTAATGTCGCAGTTTGCGGATTTTGATTTACCCCTCCAAAAAGTACGGTACAGGTTAAACCCGTATGCCGGCCATACGCTTTAAAACTTTCTTCGATTTGGATCGCCAGTTCGCGTGTTGGGGTGACGATAAGGCTGCGGACTTTTCTTTTTCTGTCGAAGGTTCTGTTAGCGCTCAATAACTGAAGGATTGGTATGGCAAATGCGGCTGTTTTTCCGGTTCCGGTTTGTGCACAGCCGAGAAGATCGGAGCCTTGTAAAATAATGGGAATTGCTTGCGACTGTATTGGTGTAGGGGTGATATAACCCTCTTCCTTCACAGCTTTTAAAATAGACTCGATAATATTTAATGATTGAAATGTCATAGTAATGAATTAATTATAAAAAAAGTAATTAAATTTCTCGTCCTTTGGGTTATCTGATAAAAGATAATTTGTAGTTCCAATTCGCTGGAACAGAAAAGACGCTTTTGCAGGAAATAACTTTTGGTGGAATTAATCATTTGGCAGTAAAAATCCAGAATCTAAATTGTATGTGATCAAGTTGATGATTGACGTTTAATTCCTATAATCCTCTCCGGGGTTATCTTCAACAATGGTGTAAAGATAGTTATCTTTCCTTACACACCATACAGTTGGTTTTCCTTCTTAACTTTTTGATATTACAGGAGTCGTTGATTCGGTTGAAACGAACATGGATTACCTTCTCCAATTGACCGTCGAACTATATAAATTTATAAGTTTTGATGATATGGACGGCCATTTTATTTATTCTTTCTGTTCATGAAAGACATTGGGTTATAAAAGATCTTGTCGCGCAGGATTGTTTGTTGAATCAATTGCCAGCTTTCGATGTACGCTAATAGCTTTCTCAACCAGTCGAAATAGAGCGAAACCATCAGAAGGAATGTAAAAACCCACATAATGAGTATGTTGAATAGAACTGTTCCAATTTTCAGCGGGCCAATTTGTTTGTACGAAGCATAAAAATGGGCGCTTCCGTTTTTAAAGGCAACAGGACGGTAAATGGGTTCATCGCCCTGATATATTTGATTGTTTTCGTAATGAATTTTGTAAGCCGCATATTTGTCGCGGACCAGTGTTTCGAGCTTTTTATTGAAATACCGCTCTTTGAACGCAACCATTGTTTCGCTTTTACCACCGAATTGCTTCAACAGACCGGCATATTTGCCGTCGAGCGCTTTGGTGGCAAGGTTGTAATTTGTTAGATAAATCGATTTGCAATCGGAGAGGTAATCCTGCAAAATTTGTTTCTGATTTCCCTGAAAACTGTTGGTTCCTAATGTTGCCATCGCTGCTTTAACCGAATCGGAGGGTTGTTTAACCTCTTTAAACAATCGGGAGAATTCATTTACAAGTATTTTTTCAGAAGAAGCAATTTTATCGTTTTCGCCTTTTTTAAGCTGCTTTTCGTGTGCATTTAAATTTAAATTCAGTTCAGGAATCAGGTAAAATGCTTTAAAATTCAACTCATTTTTTTTCTGTTCTTCATCAAAAATCAGCCGTTCGTATTTGTTGTTTTTAAATTGATTCACCGCAAGCGCTTCGTATGCCCAGCGTGACGACATAATATCACCAACAATTGGCGTTTGGGTGTAGCTGCTCATGGAATGGTGCATTTTGTTGAAATCGACAATAACGCCACTGAAAAGCAGCTGAGGCACCAATAATAGCGGGATTATCACATAGATTGAAACCGCAGATTTTAATCCTGCCGAAAGGTTAAGCCCGGTTAGGTTTGCAAAGCAAGCAGTGCTAAACAAAATGGCCCAGGTAGAAAGTGTAAGCCCCCTGATTTCGAGCATAAAGTGCCCGATTAGAACAAACGAAAACGTTTGAATGGCTGAGATCAGGAACAAGATGAATATTTTTGATGAAAAATAGGCGCCCCTGCTCAGTTCAAGGAACTCTTCGCGTTTTAAGATTTTCTGATCTTTAAAAATCTCTTCGGCGCTAATGATTAAGCCAATAAAAAGTGCAACGACAACACTCATAAACAGAAAAGAGGGAATGTTATCGTTTTGTCCGAAAATGTAAATTCCGTTAGGGGAATATTTTGAGAAAAAACTAAGTATCAATGCCAGTATCGGTGTTTCGAGAAGGGCAATGGTCAGATATTGTTTATTGGCCCGTTTTGATGCATAATCGCGCTGAATAAAGAGTTTCAATTGATTGATCCAGTTGGGTGTTTTGAAAAGCACTTCGGGAAGAACCTCTTCTTCCACCGGGTTGTTTTTCATGAATTCGATGACCCGTGGCTCTACTTTATCCTGATAGCGCTGGTACCACTCTTCGGGGGTAATCTTTCGCTTACGGATACTGTTCCCAAACGGGTCGACCATACGTTCTTCAATGATCTTTAGCGGTTGTTCGGTTTGAACATTTCCGCAAGTCATGCACTCACTCTGGTCGGGGTTAATGTAATTGGCTTCTGTTTTGAAATAGGTAATGGCTTCCGAAGGGTTTCCAAAGAAAGCAAGCCGTCCGCCTTTGTCCATGATTAAAATGCGGTCGAACAACTTGTAAATGCTGCTGGCTGGCTGGTGAATGTTGACAATTACCAACTTTCCTTTTAGGCATTGGCTTTTAAGCAGGAACATTACCTTTTCAGAATCGGACGATGAAAGCCCCGACGTGGGCTCATCAACAAACAGGATCGATGGTTCGCGCATCAGCTCCAGTGCAATGTTCAACCGTTTACGTTGCCCGCCGCTTAATATTTTCTTTAACGGGCTGCCAACCACCAGATCGCATGCTTCTACCAGATCGAAATCAATCAACGTTTGATTAATGATTTCCTGGATCTCCTCTTCGTTCATATTCCCAAAACAAAAGCGGGCATTAAACTCGAGGTTTTTACATACGGTCAGGTCTTCAAGCAGCAAGTCGTCTTGAGGAACATAACCGATTACACCCTTCAGCAACTCATCATTTTTAGGTTCGTTAATATCGAACCCATTAATGGTAATAGTTCCCTTTTGTGGTTTCAGCTTTCCGTTGAGGACATTGAGTAGCGTTGTTTTTCCCACACCGCTACCGCCAATAATACCGACCAAATCACCCGATCTTTCCTGAAAACTAAGCGGGTGTAGCCCATATATTTTTTTACTGAAACGGTATTCAATCCCTTCAACGTTAAACACAATCTTCGGCTTTCCTTTTTCCTGGATGAAGCGCGACATGATACTGCTATAGTAAATTGGTATGATCCGCGAGGTTTTTAGAATTCCTCCGGGAGGGAAAACATACAGCCTTTTTTGAAGCAAGTGATGACCGTTGAGGTACAAGTTCCTTGGCCCCCAATAGTTGAAAAAGAGTGTATTGATGCTTTCGATCCTGATTATCTGGAGCTGGGTGCTTTGACCTTTTCGATAGAGGTGGTTGATTTCAGGGTCGTGATACGTTTCATCGCCATTGGCAACAAACAGGCAGTTCTTTTTCTTTACTTTATCGAGAGAGTAAAGATAAAAATTCATTAAGTCCTTATACTCCCTTTTATCGATTTTCAAGATTTTGGCAACCACGTAAACGATTTTTAGATCGGCAGGTGAATGGCCTTCAGCTTTATTGATAAAATTGAGCAGTTGTACCACAATCAAGTAGCGGGTACTCAAATTGAAGTTCTCGACAATGTTGTCGCAAATATCAAAAAGGTATACGTTAGTTTACATTTTTCTCTCTGTCTTGTCTTTGTAAAGAATTTCCCGGTGTTCAACGTAGTAATAATTGAGTTCGTTCAGATAGAGGGCCATGTATTTATCGACCATCTCTTTACCGAAGTTTTCCCTCAGATATGCCTCTACCATCAGCGACGAATTTTCGCGCTGGGTTTGATTTGGATAATCGGTAATTATAGCGAAAAGCTTAATAAGTGACTCAATTATCTCTTCGTTCATAGGCTTAGCTCTATATGAAAAGAGTATTTGCTTTCTATTGTTTTAAAGCAAACCCCCGATTATTGATCGTATTTTTCCAAAGGGATATTATTTGTTATTCTCTTCCCGAATTGTATTGAGTAAGCTGGTTAATTCTTCCGTTTGTTGCTTTGTAATCGAATTGGTTCCTTCTACTTTAGCATAAATGGCATTGAGGCTTTTAATGTTGGTCAAAACAGATTTCGTTAGTTCTGAGTTGCCGTTCTCCATCAACTTTTCCAATTTCATTAACGGTTCTTTATGGAATAACAACGCCTTGACAATTTCGGGATTTTGATAGGTGCTTTCTGAAATGTGGCTGGTCAGGTATAAACCTTCAATAACAGTTCCTGCTAAGATGAGGTACGACAATTCGGCACGCCCCTGATTGTTGAGGTATGAGTATGCATCCTGCGACATCTTCGTAATTACTTCAATCAGTTTTTCCTTGTTGTCGACATTCGATTCAATTTGATTCTGTAAATCTTTACTGAAAGCCGAAGTGAGCGACAAATCGCTTACCAGCTTTTCGGTAGCCTTGAAAAAGCTTTGAACATCGGCCTTTTCGTTGTAAGTGGTTGCATAAGCGAGGTCGGCAGTATATACTCCCAAATTGAAAGCCTTGCTTTGTTCTGAGAAATATTTTTCAACATTGGACGGATCGTTGGTGATGCCAATTACATAGCTGGCATCGATGGCAATCAGCATGTTGGTTACATCAAACACCGAATTGATGGGGTAGGTATATTCCTTTATTTCTTGCTTAATGGTTTCGTCGGTCACCTGAGGCTCATTGGTTGTTGCCACTTTGTTTTTGCACGATATGACAGAAAAGGAAACGAATCCTGATAGTACTATCAGAGAGATGATTTTGCTTGCTTTTGTGAATTTCATCATTGTGAATTTTAAGTTTTTATTTGATTTTCTGTTTGTTTTTATTTTGTAAATATCTTATTAATAGTTGTTTGTTTAATTTTCCTTATCGAATTTTTAGTTTTTTTCTTATGTTTCTAAAGTTAAAAATATTCAACGAATGTAACAAATTGACCCGGAATTAGCTATTAGAAAATAGCAGCAGATCTATTATTTATTAATAAAAAAACAATCATCGGTGTATTTTCCATAGGAATCTACAACTAACAACCTGGGGCTTTGTTCAAAATTTGAGACAGAATCGTAATTTGTTTTTTCTTTTGAACTTTTTGGGTGAATAAAAATTTAATATGCAATTGGCTTATTTTCATAATAGTTCTTCAGAATGAACCACGCTTTCTTTTTATCACCATGCTCGGAAAGTAATCCTTTGCGGTTCCATCCATTCTGATATACCGGGTGCATTCTTCCGAGCGAACGATAATCGACCAATAACCAGGGGCAGACTCCTGCGAAATTCGGAGTAGTACTAAACATCTCTACCTGATCTTTGTAGATTTTTTCCTGATATTCTTCGCTCCAAGAGGCAGCTTCATCGCCAGGTCGGTCGTTGCTGCCATACAATGCTTCACCTCCCATTTCAGAAATGAAAACGGGTTTATCATCGCAAACCAACGTCCATTTCACTTCCGAAGGTTTTCCCTGCCAGGGCAAATACCAACCCAGGTATTCATTGATAGAAACTATGTCGAAATGCCTGTAAAGGGTATCCCAAACATTAAAGGTGTTATTCTCATAGCCTTGGGTGCATATTGGGCTGGTTGTTAATCGGACAGGGTCGAGCTGTTTGCACTTCTCCTCCAGTTTTATGAGTGCATTGTCGCGATTGGGCGTGAATGAATAGGTTTCATTCGATATGCTCCAGATGATAATTCCGCAACGGTTTCTATCTCTTTTTATCATTTCTCTGAGCATCAGATCCATTTTTTGCTCAACCTCAGGAGTTGAAAATTCGATGTGCTGGTAAACGGGAAGCTCTTCCCAAATCAAAAATCCCATCTTCTCAGCCAGTTTCACCATGTTTTCGTTATGAGGATAATGGGCCAGCCTTACCATATTGCAACCTAATTCTTTTGCCCAATTCAGTAGGATTGAAGCATCTGCTTCGGAATACGCTTTTGCTGCTCGCATGGGCATTTCTTCATGAATGTTTATTCCCTTCATGAAAACTTTTTTTCCGTTGAGCAGAATTTGCGGACCTTTCACTTCGATTGTTCTGAAACCAATCTCATCAGTAACCGTATCGGTTTCGCTTTGGATCAGTACTTTATATAACTTGGGATTCTTAGGGTTCCAAAGTTCAAGTTTTGATGTGATCCTTATTTCTGCAAATCCTTCGTTGTTCGCTTTGGTTTGAAAGCTAACTTTCAATTCGGGAATACGAATCTCCACTTTTTGCAAAGGTTTTATTCCGTCAATTTTCACCCAGCCCTCAATTTCAGTCGTTGAATTCTTTTTCAGTTGGATCGAATAATCTTCAATAAACGATGCTGGTGTTTCAATGAGATTGACATCGCGGTTGATTCCCCCGTAATTAAACCAGTCGTAACCAACCCCTGGAATGCCATCTTTTTGCCGTTGGTTGTTTACTTTAACAGTCACCGTATTATCACCATCTTTCACAAGATTGGAAATTTCAAATTGAAATGGGGTAAACCCTCCTTCATGGCTGCCAATGAAGTTTCCATTTAGATAAACATCGGCCAAATAATTAACGGCGCCAAAATGAAGAAACAACCGGTTATCCTGTTCTTGAGCGTAATGAAAAGTCTTTTTATACCAAATAATTCCTTCGTAATAGGTTAATTCAGGTAACTGGGTGTTGAAATCGCCGGGAACATTGAGTACCGGTCCTCCTTCAAAGGAATATTCAACAAAATCGGTTTTTTTCTCGGGTTTTCGCTCTTTCCATACTTCACGCCAATTTCCAATTCCCGTTGGGTCGATAATAACTTGCCATTTTCCATTGAGGCTTGTGCAGTATCGGCCTGAAACATTGATCATGGCACTTTGTGCTCTGACTTGATTGAAATCTGTAAAACCGCTAAAAACGATATTGATACAGATAATCAGGAATATTAATTTTCTTTTCATCGTGATTCAACGTTCTTAATTGTCTGAAAGTTTCTCTATTCTGGCAACCCAACCTCCGCCGGGGGCAAGTTGTATTTTCAGTTTATCGGTTGCTGAGATTTTGATCACCTCCTTTTTATAATCAGTCGCATCGCGGTCGGCATTGGTGCCATCTTTAAAAACCACTGCTCGATAGTTGCCCGAACCGAGGAATGAAAAGTCGAGCGTGAGTTCTCTGGGAGTCCAGTTACTCATAGCGCCAACAAACCATGTATCGCCTTTCTTGCGGGCAATGGCAGCATATTCGCCAACATTTCCATCCAACGCCACCGATTCGTCGAAAGTAGTTGGCGTTTTGGCAATAAAATCGGTACACTCCTGCTCCTTCATATAGGTTGTTGGATTGTCGGAAAGCATCTGGAATGGTGCTTCAAACATTACATACATGGCTAACTGGTTGCAGCGTGTGCCCTGGCTCATCGGATTCCCGCCAATCGGCCTGAAGTTTTCCTTTACGGAATTCCGCATAGCTCCGGGAGTATAATCCATTGGCCCAGCCATCATCCGAATAAAAGGAATACTGACGCAATAACGTGGTTGGTCTTCGGTTGCCCATTTGTAGTTTTCCAAACCTTTCACCCCTTCGTATCCAACAACATTCGGATAGGTGCGTTGTAAACCTGTGGGTTTGAATACGCCGTGATAATCAACAATCAGATGATATTCAGCCGCTTTTTTAGCAATTTCGTACAACGTGGCAACCGCATACTGATCGTCGCGGTCGATAAAGTCAATCTTGAAACCTTTCACACCCATTTTGGAGTAATGCGAAAAGGCCGCATCGGTTTGGGTTTTCGCGGCGTACCATGTTGACCAAAGCACCACACCAACATCTTTTTGTTTTCCGTAATCGATGATTTCCTGGAGATTGATATCCGGGGCAGTAATTTCAAAAAGGTCGGTTTTGCTCGACCAGCCCCAATCCATCACAATGTATTGCAGCTTGTTCGCGGCTGCAAAATCGATGTAATATTTGTAGGTTGCCGTGTTGTAGCCAGCCTTAAAATCGACATGCGAAATGTTCCAGTCACTCCACCAATCCCATGATACCAAACCTGGTTTTATCCACGACGGGTCGGCAATGCGAGATGGCGACGCCAGCTTTTGAACCATGTCGTTATTGAGCAATTCTTTATCGTGAGTGCTAATTACCACAGCTCTCCACGGGAAGTTGCGGGTTCCACTGGTTTTTGCAATGAATTCGGCTCTTTTGGTTGGAATTTCATTCATGTTCAAATAACCACCCATTTTCGTTTCAACGGGGAGCTGTGCATAAACACCCATAAATCCCTTTTTTGTCGAGTTCATATTGAGGTACATGCCGGGATAGTCATCCAAATCAGCTTCGAGAATGACCACTTTTTTGTTGTTGCCCACATCGACCAACAATGGCAAAAACGCCAGTGAGTCGGGTGCGAAATTTGAGATATTTGTTTCACGGTATAGCGCTTCGAACGAATGGTTGAATTTTGCTCCCCCGCGGTAATCCCACATATACGGGATAAACGCTTTATAGTCTTCGGTGAAATTGAAGTTGGCTTCTTCGTTTTTTACAATGATTTCGCCTTTTTTCTTCGTCGTAAAACGATATGCCACACCATCGTTATAAACACTGAAGATGATTCCATAATCGCCTTTGCAATTAATCGTAATCTGATTGCATTGATCGGGAATGGTTGATCTTTTATAATTGATTGCGGTAATAACCTGATTAATTTTTTCCTTTTTTGAGGAAGTTATTTTTGCATTGTCGCCTAACACTTCGCCACTTTCCAGTTGGATTGAAATTTCCGATGGAGCAATAATCTGTTGTCCCTCGTGCAGAACCGACCACGTTAATTTGGTTCCTGCTTCAAGTTTCAACGCGATTTTGTTGTCAGGGGAATTGATCTCGAAGATATTGCTTTTCTGCGCGTTAAGTATTGTCGAACTCATTAACATCGTCAGGAAAATCCCAATTAAAGTAGCTTTCATTTTGATTGTATTGTATATATGTTGGTTACAAATAGTTGTCCAATTCGCTTTTCAGGTTATCCGATATTCCTGTCAACGGAAGCCGAAGTTCATCGCTTTCGATCAGTCCCTTTTTTGCTAAATAGTACTTGATTGGCGCCGGATTCGGTTCATTAAATAGTAAGGGGATAAATTTCTCAATAGTTTTCCATGTTTCTAACGCTGATTGGAAATCATTCTTTTCAATAGAATTTTTAACAGAAACAAATGTTTCAGTTTCGAGATGAGCTGCTGCCAGAATTCCACCATCACCGCCAAGTACCAAATTCAGGTAGAACAGAATATCTTCACCTGTAAGTACGGAGAAATTAGCCGGGCGGTTGAATATCAGATCCATGGTTTGGTTGATATTTCCGCAGGAATCTTTCACGCCTACAATATTATCGAGTTCGGACAGCTTGAAAAGAGTATCATTTTCAATATTTCTTCCCGTACGATAGGGAATGTTATAAATGATAATTTTCAAATTGGTTGATTCTGAAATCGCTTTAAAGTGTTCGAAAATTCCCTTTTGGTCTGGCCTGCTGTAATAAGGTGAAACAGACAAGATTCCCTCAACGTTGTATTTTTCAATAACTTTAAGCTGTTTTATTACCTTATGGGTGTTGTTTCCGCCTAATCCATAATAGATTGGCAGCCTGTTTTGATTGAACTCAACCGTTTTATCAAGTAATTCCTCAAATTCATCCTCTTCGATGGTGGGGCATTCTCCGGTTGTGCCATTGGGAATTAAACCGGTTATTCCTTTGGGAGTGTAATAATCGATTAACTTCTGATACGATTTGTAATCAATTTTATCCCCTGAAAACGGGGTGATAATTGGCAACCAAACTCCTTTTAAACTGCTCATTTTTATTGTATTATAATTTTTTTTACATTGTCCAATCGATAATCAGCTATTTTAAAATAAGTGCTTATTCTATGAGTTGCATTTTCATTTCAGATTAAGTTTTATTTTGTTCCAAATTGTCTGTTATCTATTGTAAAAGTATGGATTTCCTTCTTAAGTCATTATCCTGATTTATTAATTTTGACTACAGTTAAATTTATTTCTATTATATGCAGGAATGAATTTTAGTTTCTTAGAAGTGATAGAATAAGGAATATTTCCAAAACTATTGAGTTGCGGATTTGTTGTTAACTTGATTAGTTCAAGAAAAAATTAATTCGAACCAATTCATTTTCAATTTACAATTATAAATACGATTCGAATATTGAAACTATTTAAACCAGAAATTTTTCAGGGAAACCTGAAACTGAAGAATTATTTTGAGGGATGGTATTTTAAACAGGTCTCTTCTGATCAAAATCAGGTTTATGCATTCATCCCGGGTGTTTCTCTTGCTTTAGATGATGCCCATGCGTTCATTCAGGTTATTAATGGATTAAGTGGTGAATCGCATTATATAACCTATCCACTCGATCAATTTAAATGGGATAAAAAAAGATTCTTCATACAAATTGGGGAATCAATATTTACTGATGAATATATTAATTTGAAAATTGATGAACCTACTTTTTCTGTTAAGGGCCGGTTAAATTTCTCGGGGTTAACTTATTATCCAAAATCGTTATTCTCACCGGGAATTATGGGGTGGTATACTTTCATACCTTTTATGGAATGTAATCATGGCGTTGTTTCCGTAAATCATGAAATTTCAGGAATACTGGATGTTAATTCAACCCCGGTAAATTTCAATGGGGGTAAAGGTTACATTGAAAAAGATTGGGGCATCTCCTTTCCTGAATGTTGGATATGGTTGCAATCAAATTCTTTTAAGCAGAAAAACGCCTCATTATTCATTTCAATTGCAAAGATTCCCTGGTTGGGTAATTTTTTTATTGGTTTTATTGCTTTCATTTATTTCGAAGGTAAATTCTATAAGTTCGCTACCTACAATCATTCTAAGCTGGTTAAAGTTAACTTTAATGGATCTTTGCTTGAGATTGAACTCGAAAATAGAAACAGTAAACTGAGTATTCAGGCTAAATCGAGAAGTTCAGGGATTTTATTTGCACCAAAACGTGGAAACATGAACCGGAGGATAAAGGAGAGTATCGATTCAGAAGTTAGCGTTCAACTTAAAGATAAAAACGGACTGGTTATTTTTAGTGATCATTCATGCGGAGCCGGACTTGAAATCATCGATGAAATATTTAAATATCTTTAAAAAGCCGCTCAATTTTTAAAATTGAACGGCTTTTAAAAATTTCCTAATCGGGGAAGAATCACTTGTATTCTTCCCAACTCTTTATCGTCAAATCTTCAATCTTATATTTACAAATTGCGTAAATAAACGCGCTGGCAACACGAGCATTGGTAATCAGCGGAATATTGTAATCAATCGCATTTCGACGAATATAATAGCCGTTGCCCAACTCGCGGGTGGTATGGTCTTTCGGAATGTTGATCACCAAATCGAGTTTCTTTTCTTTGATGTAATCGCTGATGTTTGGTTTGCTTTCCTCTTCATCGGGCCAATGCAGCAAGGTGCATTTTACGTTGTTGTCGCGGAAAAAGCGATAAGTACCATCGGATGCGTAAATGTTGTACCCTTTTTCTACAAGCATTTTTGCCGACTGCAAAAGCTCAATTTTTGAGCGGGTTGGCCCCGATGAGATCAGAATGTTCTTCTTTGGAATGGTGTATCCTACCGAAAGCATTGATTTCATAAGTGCTTCGTAGAAATTGTCGCCAAGGCAGGCAACTTCACCGGTTGAACTCATATCGACACCCAAAACCGGGTCGGCATTTAACAACCGGTGGAATGAGAACTGTGGCGCTTTTACCCCCACGTAGTCGAGTTCGAAAAGCGATTTATTGGGTTTTTTATATGGAACACCCAGCATCACTTTAGTTGCCAGTTCTATCATATTAAATTTCATAACCTTTGATACGAACGGAAAGCTACGCGAAGCCCGAAGGTTGCACTCAATGACTTTGATGTCGTTGTCTTTAGCCAACAACTGCATGTTGAAAGGTCCTGAAATTTCAAGTCCTTTGGCTACCTCGCGCGAAATCTTTTTGATCCGGCGAATGGTTTCAATGTATAATTTTTGAGGAGGGAAAACCATGGTGGCATCGCCTGAATGAACTCCAGCAAATTCAACGTGCTCGGAGATGGCATAAGCGATCACTTCGCCTTTGTCAGCCACGGCATCAATCTCAATTTCTTTGGCTTGTTCAATAAATTCGGAAACAACCACCGGGTGTTCTTTCGATACATTGACAGCCAGTTGCAGCAAATGTTCCAACTGATCCATGTTTGAAACCACGTTCATGGCAGCCCCTGAAAGCACATACGATGGACGGATCAAAACCGGGAACCCAACTTCATCGATAAAACGGTGGATCTCTTCGGTGGTCGAAAGCTTCTTCCAACGGGGTTGGTCAACGCCAATCCTGTCGAGCAACGATGAGAATTTCTGACGGTCTTCAGCACTGTCGATATTTACTGGTGAAGTACCCAATACGTGAACTCCCTGATTGTGAAGTTTCATCGCAAGGTTGTTTGGAATCTGACCTCCTGTTGAAACAATGGTTCCCATTGGATTTTCAAGGTCGATAATATCCATCACCCGTTCAAACGAAAGCTCGTCGAAATAGAGGCGGTCACAGTTGTCGTAATCGGTACTGACCGTTTCAGGATTGTAGTTGATCATGATGGAACGGAAACCCTCTCTGCGCACCGTGTTTGCCGCATTTACACCGCACCAGTCGAACTCAACGGACGACCCGATACGGTAAGCTCCCGACCCCAAAACAATGACTGATTTTCCATCGTTCGGAAAGTCAACGTCGTTTTCAATGCCATTATACGTAACATACAGGTAGTTGGTTTGGGCAGGATATTCCCCGGCAAGGGTATCTATTTGTTTAATGAAAGGAGTGACTCCTCTTTTTTTACGGTGTTCACGAACCAGCAGTTGACTGGTATGCATTTCCAACATGGCGGGTTTCAACACAAAACGGGCAATTTGGAAATCGGAGAAACCGAATTTCTTTGCCTGTATCAGGTTTTCATCGGGCAACTCTTCCAGCGTATTGAATTCCCTTAATTCGCAACGTATCTTATATAATCCTTCAAGTTTATGGAGGAACCAGCGGTCGATTTTTGTGCGTTCATAAATTTCTTCTACCGTATAACCTTTGTGAAAAGCTTCAGCAATGGCAAAAATACGGCGGTCGGTTGGGTTTATCAATTCTTCCTCAATGGCTTCAATGGTAATCTCTTCGCGGTTGCCTACAAAACCGTGCATCCCGATTCCCACCATTCGTATTCCTTTCTGGATGGCTTCTTCAAAGTTGCGGCCAATCGACATGATTTCGCCTACCGACTTCATGGAACTGCCAATCTGTTTTGACACGCCTTCGAATTTGCTTAAATCCCAGCGAGGAATTTTACAAACTACATAGTCGAGCGCCGGCTCAAAACAGGCCGTGGTTACTTTGGTCACTGAGTTTTTCAATTGGTGCAAACCGTAACCCATACCCAATTTCGCGGCTACAAATGCCAGCGGGTAACCAGTCGCTTTCGAGGCCAGTGCGGATGAACGGCTCAACCGGGCATTCACCTCTATTACACGGTAATCTTCACTGAACGGGTCGAGGGCAAACTGCACGTTACATTCTCCAACCACACCAATTCGGCGAATGATGCGGATTGAAAGTTCCCTGAGTTTGTGATATTCTCTGTTGGTAAGTGTTTGCGATGGTGCCACCACGATGCTTTCACCGGTATGGATACCCAGCGGGTCGAAGTTTTCCATGTTACACACGGTAATGCAGTTGTCAAACTGGTCGCGAACCACTTCGTATTCAACCTCTTTCCACCCTTTGATCGATTCTTCAATCAGAATTTGCGGGGAGTAGGAGAAAGCGTTTGAAGCCCTGATTTCAAGTTCTTCCATGTTGGAACAAAAACCTGAACCAAGTCCACCCAGTGTGTATGCGGCACGTATAATGATTGGAAAACCAACTGTTTCAACAGCCTTTTTTGCCTCTTCCATGTTGGAGCATGCAATGCTTTTAGGAGTCAGGACATCAATGCTTTTCAGTATTTTAGAAAAAATATCGCGGTCTTCAGTGTCGATGATCGACTGAACAGGGGTTCCCAACACTTCGAGATTGTATTTTTCGAGGATCCCTGTTTTATATAAAGCTACACCACAATTGAGCGCTGTTTGACCACCGAAGGCAAGTAAAATACCTTGAGGATTTTCCCTTTTGATAACCTCTTCAACAAAATAGGGGGTGATGGGTAGAAAATATATTTTATCGGCAATCTCATCTGACGTTTGAATGGTCGCGATGTTCGGGTTGATAAGGATGGTTTCAATTCCTTCCTCCTTCAATGCTTTCAACGCTTGTGAACCCGAATAGTCGAATTCGCCGGCCTCGCCAATTTTTAATGCGCCCGAACCAAGTACCAACGCTTTCTTTATATGTGATTTGAAATTTTCCATCTTTTAGGTATTCAATTGTTTATCTTCAGTATTTTATCTTCAGTCTTTAATCTTTTATCTCAGGTCTTCAATCTTCTTTTTTATTTTTCCTGATATTCTCAATAAAGTCGTCGAATAGAAATTCAGTATCAACCGGACCGCTGGTCGCTTCGGGGTGAAACTGGGTTGAGAAAAAAGGTTTGCTTTTGTGGCGGATACCCTCATTGGTATTGTCGTTCACATTGGTGAAAAGAATTTCCCAGTCGATTGGAATGGTTTCGTTGGCTATTGCAAATCCGTGATTTTGAGACGTGATGTAGCAACGGTTCGTGTTGGTGAGTAATACCGGCTGGTTGTGGCTGCGGTGACCGTATTTTAGTTTATAAGTATCAGCCCCGGCAGCACGGGCAAGCAACTGGTTCCCCAGGCAAATTCCCATAATTGGTTTTCCAATTTCGAGGGCTTTTGAGATATGCTTTTCAGTAATTTCACACATGGCAGGGTCGCCAGGGCCGTTCGAGATAAAAAGCCCGTCGTATTCTTCATTGGTAAAATCATAATCCCATGGAACCCTTTTTACCTGTGCGCCCCTTTTCAGCAAGCATCGGATGATGTTGTTTTTTACGCCGCAATCGACCAGTACCACTTTATAATCACCCTCTCCATAAATTTCAGGATGATTGATACTTGCTTTTGCGACCAGGTTTTCGAGGTTAGGATCATAAAAACAGATGGGTTCATCTTCAAATTCAATTTTCCCCAACATTGAACCTTTTTCCCTTAATATTTTGGTGAGAGCCCGGGTGTCAATATCGTATAATCCCGGAACATTATATTCCTTTAACCAGTCGCCTAGACTTTTAACAGCATTCCAATGGCTGTATTCCGATGAGTAATCGGAGATAATCAATCCGGTTATATGAATTTTATCCGATTCAAAATGGTCGTTGATTCCATCGCTTTTCGAATCAGAAGGTACACCGTAATTTCCTATCATGGGGTAGGTGGAAACTAAAATTTGCCCGGTGTAGGAAGGGTCGGTCAAACTTTCGGGATACCCCACCATTGCTGTATAAAAAACCACCTCCCCGGCAACCGATTTTTCACTTCCAAACGATTTTCCGGCAAACACTGTTCCGTCTTCCAGGATTAACTTTACTTTTTTCAAGGCGCTCAATTTTACTAATTAGTACATAAAAAAAATGCGTTTATCTGCTTTGGCAGTTTAAACGCATTTTCGTCTCAATTTTATCTTCGGTATAAGTCTTTTCACTTTGGTCTGTTGTCCAATATTAAATTCAGGTGCAAAAATAGTAAACTTTCCAATAAAAAAATTGGATTGTTTTTCAAAATGAATATTTTTACATCGGAAATGAATATTTATTCATGAATTAATGAAAGCAAGGTTGCAGCGACAGGTAGCTGTCAGGAATATTGTTAGTCAGAATAAGGTGACAAGCCAGGAGCAAATGCTAATGTTATTAAAACGTAAAGGTTTTAATTTGACTCAAGCAACACTTTCTCGCGACATTAATTCGTTGAAAATAGTGAAGACTCCCGATCCGCATGGAGGATACATTTATCTTCTTCCTAACGAACCGGTAGCGATCACGAAAAATAATGCTGTTACAGGAGCGAGTTTTTTGGCCGATGGTTTTGTTTCAATTGATTTCTCTGGAAATCTTGCAGTAATTAAGACTAAACCAGCTTATGCCAGCAGTATTGCCGCTGCAATTGATGGGGCAGCTACCTATGAGATTTTGGGTACTATTGCCGGCGATGACACCATCTTTTTGGTTTTGCGTGAAGGTGTTGAAAAGACGGATATATTTTTATTTTTAGAAAAGATAATGCCAGCTATAAAAGGTAAATTGATTTAGTAAATTTTAAATGGAAGAGAAGGATAATATCAAGGTGTTGATTGCAGATGAAAGCCATCTGAGCTATGTCGATGAAATAAACGATACAATTCAGAGGGCATCGGAGGAGAGGGGAACTGGTATAGCTCGCCGGACATTTGAATATATTGCCGATAAAATGACCGCAGGAAAAGCAATCATTGCTCTTGACGGAGACAAATTTGCCGGGTTTTGTTATGTTGAATCGTGGGGACACCACCGGTTCGTAGCTAACTCG
>Ga0209373_10002684_pt1 | contig 17373 bp, 17 predicted proteins | sample Higcelweek5metaG_FD_187173 | JGI IMG/M metagenome (GOLD analysis project Ga0209373, IMG submission 187173) | Freshwater pond sediment microbial communities from the University of Edinburgh, under environmental carbon perturbations - High... | ecosystem: Environmental > Aquatic > Freshwater >... | reverse complement strand
AAATCGACGAAAAACTGCTTTTTTATAGATTCAATCTTTTCTTTTTGCATAGGTATATTATACACTACATTCCCAATTTCTTCTTCGCTTCCTCGAATTGGGCATCGGTTATCTGCCCGGTCTTTTTCATCATTTTCATAGCAGCGAACATTTTGTCCCTGTTTTTCGGAGCGAACGCCTCGCGCATGAGCTTTTCCCGCTCTTTCGGGTTCATCTTTTCAATCCGCTTCATCGCGATGCGCTGAAGCATGTTCATCTTCGGTTTATTGTCATCATCTGCTCCTGAATTCTTGCTGAATGGATTCCACATAGTTTTATTTTTTCTTAATTTGTAAATTATAGCTTGTCACCAAAAGCGCCGAGGCGATGAAGATGGATGAGTATGTCCCGAATGTCACTCCCACCAAAAGCGCCAACGCGAAATATCTGACCGATTCGCCGCCGAAAAGATAGATCGCAAGAAGCGTCACGATGACAGTCAGCGACGTGTTGATCGATCGCACCAATGTTTCGTTGAGGCTTCTGTTCACTATTTCAGGAAAAGTTTCTTTCGACGAGCTGCGGATGAGATTCTCTCGGGTCCTGTCATATACCACGATCGTGTCATGCACCGAGAACCCAAGGATCGTGAGAAGCGCCGCGATGAACGGGACGCCAACTTCGATATCGAAGAAATGACCCAGAACCGCGAACACTCCGACTGTGATAAGGACGTCATGGATGAGCGCAATGACTGCCCCTGCTCCATATTTCCAAGAAGCGACAGGGCGTGAAACCCTCCGGAAAGCCCAAGCGACATATGCCATGATTCCGACAACTGCCCAGAATATTGCCAGCAATGAATTCTTGCGAAGATCGCTTGAAACAGAGGAATTGATATAATCGACTCTGGTCTGTTTCGCATCGGGATATTTCGATTTGATCTGCTTGAAAACTGATTGGTTGACACTATCTTCTTCTGAAGCATAGCGGACAAGCATCGTGTCTGATCCTGACGGCTGCAGAGTGAGACTCTTGAGGCTGAGGCTTGCGAGATCGCTGCTCACCTCCTGAGTCGTCGGAGAACTGCTTGGAAACTTCAGCTCCATGAGCGTTCCGCCATTGAAATCGATTCCGAATTTGAGGCCCCAAACCAAAAGAGCCACGATACTCAGGAACGTCAATGTTCCAGAAAAGATATAGGCGTATTTGGTTTTCGAAATTATGTTGAACATATGTTATTTTTGAATGCTTTCCTTGTTTTTCCTTTTCGCCCCGATGAGCCACAATTTGTTTTCCATCCATTCTCCGACCAGGAATTCGAGTATGGTTTTCGAAATCACGACTGCGGTGAACATGGAAACCAGGACTCCGACAACCAACGTGACTGCGAATCCTTTCACGAATCCGGTTCCGAGATTGATAAGGATGAAAGCTGTGATGATCGAGGAAATATTCCCATCCCTGATCGAGGTCCAAGCTCGCTTGAAACCTTCTTCAATAGCGCTTGCCACATTCCTTCCGTTGCCGATTTCCTCTTTGGTACGTTCGAAAATGAGAATATTGGCATCCACAGCCATACCGATCGACAGAACAAATCCGGCTATTCCTGGAAGAGTCAGCGTGATAGACCATGGCGTCAATCCGGAAAGCTTGAAAATCGATATCATGAGACCGGTGTATATGAGCAGCGCGATTGAAGCGATGAGACCAAGGAAGCGATAATAGACAAGCATGAAAATCACAACGAAAGCGAGCCCTATCATTCCGGCCTTCAAGCTCTGCTCCAGTGAAATGGCGCCAAGCGACGCCTCGACGCTCTGCTGGGAAATCAGGCTTATCGGAACAGGCAATGCACCCTCATTGAGCCTTTTCACCAGGTTTTTCGCTTCATCAATAGTGAAATTACCGGAAATCTGAGCTCTTCCTGTCGATATTTCCTCGTTGACATTAGGAGCGCTGACAATCTCATTATCAAGATATATAGCAACCGGCTTCCCGACATTGCGCTTGGTTATCTCATCGAAAAGCTTGGTTCCTTCGGAATCGAACTGCAGCGAAACGACCGGCTCAGAAAGGCCTTGGCTCTGATATTCGACGGTTGCGCTTTTGAGGCTTTTCCCGGTCAATCCAGTAGAAACCCAAGTGGTCACTGGCTGAGATTGAGTCTTTCTGGCAATCAGGATATGCGCCGCATGCACTTCAAGATTATCTCCCTCGCCGCGCTGTTCTATCTTCTTTATGATGTGCCACCCGAATTGAGTTTCAACCAGATCGGGATAGATCTGCCCGTCCTGGAGGCCAGAATCAAAAAGGATCTTGTCGAACTCTGGCACGAATTCTCCCTTTTTGACGAACCCCAGATCTCCGCCATCGCCTTTAGAGCCTGGGTCATCGCTGTTGTCTTTCGCTAAAGCAGCAAAATCTTCTCCGTTCTTCGCCCTATCCAGAACTTGTTGAGCCTTCTCTTTAGCCTGAGCATTCTCCTGATCAAGAACATCCTGGGAAATCTGATCGGGAGTCGTCGTCTGCTGTTCCTTGAATTCCAAAAACGGAGTATCCTTGATCATGTTTTTCGCCTGATCTATATCTCTCACTCCGGCAAGTTCCACGATAAGGCGGCTTTCCGAGCCTGATTTGGTGGTATAAACAACCGGTTCAGCCACTCCGAAAGCATTGACGCGCCTTTCGATGACATCCTGGATGGCAGAAAGGGCTTCCGCCTTCTTGTCATCGCTTATCTGGCTCAGATCAGGCTGATATTCGAGATGAATCCCCCCTTGAAGATCAAGCCCGAGGTTTATTTTCGCCTTATTGAGAAACGCATAAAAACCCGGCATTTTCGAAACCGCGCGCGGATACGAAATCAGCCCAACTGCAAGGGCCAGGAAAATAACCAAAACAAACTTGACTGCAATTTTTCTTCTCAGTGTCATATTGCTATCTTACTCGATTTTCGGAACTTTGCAAACGAAGAGGCCCCTTGGAAACGCTAGGAAAACTTCGTCACTACTTTTTCAAGACCGGACTCTATTTCACTCCAGCGAGATTCGAGATTATGCTTCATCTGCTCGACATCCTCATTCTTATCCAGAAATCCCTGATCGATCTTATCCTCGACGATATCATCGACAAGACTCCTGTATTCCTCGAAAGTCCTTATTTTCTCATTCTCCGCAGCCTTCTTTATTTCCCTGAAAAGCCCGCTTTCTCCTGCCTCCCCACCTGTATACATATCTGTCATATCATTGGATATTAGTGGTTATGCCTATATTATAGCCTAGTTTCCGGAGAGCAAAAAGCGGTGCGCTTTTCGGAATAATTTCCGTATATTGGCATATCTTATGTATCCGAGAGCTTCCTCATATCCAAGCCATTTGAAAGCGATATGTTCATGGGAAATCGCGACATTTTCCTGTTCGGTTCGGGCTAAATAGAAAACCGCCCTTTTGAATATGAAAATCCCTTTTCCTGAAGCCAATCTTTTTTCTTTTTCGCGTCCTTTGGCCGCATAGAAATAGAAATTGGAGAATCTGAAACCTTTCATTATTTCAAGATCACTAATGCCTGATTCTTCCATGGTTTCGCGCCTAAGTGTCATCTCTTCATCTTCGCCTGCTTCCGGATGTCCTTTGGGAAAACCCCAATAGTTGTTGAAAAGAAAAAGATAGCGGATTTCATCCCCCTTTTTCCGATAAACTACCGCCCCGACAGATTTTTCAAAAGCGAATAATTTCATTTTCATATCACTTCCCGCAACACTTCTTATACTTCTTCCCGCTGCCGCAAGGACAGGGATCGTTGCGGCCGATTTTTTCGCCGTTGATTATCGGGGATTGTTTCTGTCCTCCTTCTTTTGATCCAGATTCTTCGCTTCTGGCAGCGCCGAATTGTTCTATTTCAGTAGCGCCTTGATAGTTGAGATTCTTTTCATTGATGACCGCTTCCGTTTCCGGAGTGACGATCGAGATTCTGAAAATAGTGCCGACAATCGTTGAGCGTATATTCTGCATGAGGAATGAGAACATATTGAAAGCTTCCCGTTTGTATTCGACCAACGGATCCCTCTGCGCATAGCCGCGAAGTCCGATCCCGCCGCGAAGATAGTCGATCTCGTCGAGATGCTCCATCCACATGGTGTCCATGGTCTGCAAAATAATGCTTTTCTCGATGGACCGCATGGATAGGCTTCCTATCTCCTGCTCTTTTTTGTTATAGAATTCCTTGGCAAGACCCAGAACGAATTCGGTCATGCTGCTTATGATTTCAGCATTGTTCTTCCTTTTGTCATTTCCAATTTCCTGCAGCTTCACGAGGACTGATTCAGGGACAGGGATGATGTTCTTGATATTCTGAAACACTTCTTCGGCATTCACGCGCCCTTCCGGATCAATGAGATAGGTCGAAACGATCCGTTCCATCTCTTCATTGATATATTCCAGCATCTCATTCTTGAGATCGTCCGTTTCCAATATTTCCTTGCGTTTCTTGTATACGACTTCGCGCTGCTTGTTCATCACGTCGTCATATTCCAAGACGTGCTTCCTGATATCGAAATTGAATCCTTCGATTTTCGATTGCGCATTCTCGATAGTCCTGGAAATCAGCTTGTTCTGAATAGGCTGGTCTTCAGGAAGTCCGAGCGTGTTCATGATGCTTATGAGTTTGTCTCCGCCGAAACGGCGCATCAGCTCATCTTCAAGAGACACGAAGAACTGTGAAGCTCCCGGGTCCCCTTGGCGTCCGGCACGGCCTCGCAACTGATTGTCGATGCGCCTTGCTTCGTGGCGCTCCGTTCCGAGCACGAACAATCCTCCGACTTCCTTCACTCCTTCACCAAGCTTGATGTCAGTTCCGCGCCCTGCCATGTTGGTCGCAATCGTCACGGAATCTTTTTCCCCGGCTCTCGCGATTATCTGCGCTTCCTTCTCGTGATTCTTGGCATTCAGGACCTCATGTTTCACGCCCATTCGATCAAGGAGAGCGCTCAGATATTCCGATTTCTCGATCGCGATCGTTCCGACCAAAACCGGCTGCCCATTCTTGTTGAGTTCTTTGATCCTCTCGGCAATGGCCTTGAATTTCCCCTTTTCACTCTTATATATCATGTCCGGAAAATCTTTCCTGACTATCTGCCTGTTAGTCGGGATCTCCAAGACATCCATTTTGTATACTTTGAAAAACTCTTCGGCTGAAGTGGTCGCAGTTCCAGTCATTCCGGAAATCTTTTCATACATCCTGAAATAGTTCTGAAAAGTGATCGTCGCGAGCGTCCTGGATTCCTTCTGAACTCTCACGCCCTCCTTAGCTTCGATTGCTTGGTGAAGCCCTTCACTATACCGTCTTCCTTGCATGAGCCGCCCTGTGAAATCGTCAACAATGATGACTTCACCATCCTTAACGACATAATCCTTGTCGAGCTGATATATCACCTGCGCTTTCAAGGCCTGTTCCAAATGATGCACATAGCTTATTTTTCCAGTATCATATATGTTCCCGATCCCGAGCCATGATTCTATTTTCGTTATGCCGCTTTCGGTTATCGTGACAGATTTCGTCTTCTCTTCCACTTCATAATCTTCTTCTTTCTTGAGTCTTGGAATGAGCGTCGCGAACTGCTGATACATCTTGGTCGATTCCGTGTCGGGTGCCGAAATGATGAGCGGGGTCCTCGCCTCGTCGATGAGGATCGAGTCGACTTCATCGACGATCGCGAAATTATGCTCGCGCTGAGTCATCTGATTGAGCGACTGCACCATGTTGTCGCGAAGATAATCGAAACCGAACTCATTGTTGGTTCCGTATGTAATGTCCGCTTGATAGGCTTCGCGGCGCGTCACTGGATGCAGGTTTTCCATTTCAACACTCACTTCATCTTCATCGATCACTTTCGGTTCGTATATATATGAAGCATCATGGATGATGCATGCTGTCCTTATTCCCAAGAAGTGATATATGGCGCCCATCCAGTTGCAATCGCGTTTTGCCAGATAATCATTGACTGTTATGATATGCACGCCCTTCCCGGAAAGCGCGTTGAGATAGGCAGCAGCGATAGCGGTATGCGTCTTTCCTTCCCCGGTTTTCATTTCCGCTATCTTGCCATGATGAAGCGTCATCGCTCCGATCAGTTGGACGTCGAAGAGGCGCTTGTCGTCTACGCGCTTGATCGCTTCTCGCGCCACGGCAAAAGCGTCCGGAAGAATGGCATCCAACGTTTCTCCATTCTTGACCCTTTCGCGGAACTCATCCGTCTTCGCCCGAAGCTCCGGATCTGACAGTTTCGTCATGGAATCCTCCAGCGAGTTTATTTTGGCAACAATCGGGCGCAACTTCGCGACTTCCCGCTCATTGGAACCGAAAATCTTCTTGAAAATAGTCATAATATTTTGTCTGGATAAGAATAGTATTAACTAGCCCATAATACCGCAAAAAAGCCTCTCGGTCAAAGAATCGGAACATTCAATGATGAAAAGAAGGAGCCCGTATGCAAAGAGGGCTCCTAGCGCGACTAACAAGGCACGTTTCTCTATTTTTCCCTATTTCCTGAATCTTGCATTCTCATCGATAACCATTTTCTTCTTAAGCGACCTTCCGCCGCGTTCCCTGAGATCCTTCAGCTTGTCCTTCTCCTTGATGATCTGTTGATAAAGTTCATCCAACACTATGTCCGTGGAGCCTTCTATGCTTTCGGTCGTTTCCTCTGCCCGATAAAGGCTGTATGGCGTTTTCACCATGATTTCGACACGGAATTTGCCTTTTTTGTCAAGATCGATTTCCACCTCTATCTCTGAAATTCTTTCCAACAGTTTCATTATCTTATCAAGTTTCTTGTCAATATAATCCTTGGTCCTGTCATCAACGCTCACTCCTTTATACATCATCCTTACTGGCACTTCCGTCTTTGTTTTGTCCATATGATTTTGGATTAATTGATTACCTTGTCCGTCCGTAGCTTCAGCGAAGGCGGACTGGAACCGAAACATCTGTTTTCTTTTTCAAGAAACTAGAATCCGACATACCTGATTTCCTCCCTGAGCTGTATATGGAATTCTTCCCGCACTTTCTGCTTTATTATACTTGTGAGCATTATGACATCCTGAGCTTTCCCATTCCTCGGATTGACGATGAAATTGGAATGCTTCTCGCTCACTTCCACTCCGCCTATTTTTTTTCCGGTTAGCCCCGCTTCCATGATAAGCCACCCAGCAGGAATTTTTTTGTCTTTCGTCTTGGCGCCGGTCTCTTTCTCGAATCTTTCGATAAGTTCCATATCATCCACCACGGGATTCTGAAAGACGCTTCCGGCACTGTATCCGGACGGATGGATCGTTTTTCTTTTTTCGATTATTTCCAATACTTTGGCATGTATTTCTTCAGCATTTCCTTTTTCAAGGACCAAAACCGCCGAGAAGATTATCCCCGTCTCGCCTTTTTTGAAAACGCTGCTCCTATATCCGAAACCGCAAGATGAATTCTCGCAAATCCTCGTCTTGGCGGAATATGCTCCGTCTTTTCCTATTTCTATGAGTTCGACGCTTTCAACGACATCGCTCATTGATCCGCCATAAGCTCCGGCATTCCCATAAATAGCGCCTCCGACAGTCCCCGGTATTCCTGACATCCATTCCATTCCCGAAAGGCCGTTTTCAGCAGCAGCCCTCACGGCATCCGAAAGCATAAGCCCTGCCCCGCACTCCATCTTGTTTCCCGAAACGGAGCATCCTGCATTGGCTATCTTTATGACAAGCCCATCGAATCCATCATCGCTCACCAAAAGGTTGCTCCCTCCGCCCATAATGAAGACCTTGAGGCTGTTTTCTTTGGCAAATCCGAGAGCTTCGCTTATCTCATCCCTATTCTTGACTTCAACGAAGAATTTGGCCGGTCCGCCTATCCTGAAAGTGGTGAAAGGAGCCAAAATCACATCTTTTCTTATATCCAACATATGCCTTTCGGTTATTTCTTATATCCCCTCCCTACCTTGATTATACACCTTTTTGCTTCGCTTTTCCATTGTCTTTCCTTATTTCCTCCCAGAAAAACACTGCTAGAAATGAACCGAAAACAACCGCCCAATCCTTCCGATCTATCGGTGACATGTGAAGGTATTTCTGCAGAACAGGGACATGCATGAAAGAAATAAGAATAATGACCGAGATGAATATCGATCCGATAGCATATTTGTTCTTGAAAAATCCCAGCTTGAAAGGCGAGAATTTCTCACTTCTGGCTTGGAGAAGATTGGCCATCTGGGTCATCGACAGGACCGCATAAGCGGCAGTGGTCGATTTGATATAAAGAGCGCTGCCATCAGCGATGCCTTGGCCGAAATGCCATCCTCCGCGAAGCATAGACCATATGAAAGCTACCGTAGCTCCGGTTGCCATGATTATGCCCATATACACGATCCTTCGGAATCCGCCAATACCCATGATGGATCGCTTGGAATTGAGCCCTGTTTTGGACACGCCAGGCTCTTCCGGCTCAAGACCCAAAGCGAAAGATGGGAAAACATCCGTGCCCAAGTCGACTGCTAGAATCTGTATAGCTGAAACAGGCGAAGGTATCTGCAGAAGAACGCCGAAAACGACCGTAAACAATTCGCTAGCATTGGAAGTGAAAACATAATGGACGAATTTCTTGAGATTCTGGAATATCGTGCGTCCCTCCCGAATGCCTTTCACTATAGAGGCGAAGTTGTCATCCATAAGGATCATGTCAGATGCTTCTTTGGAAACATCTGTTCCGATGATTCCCATCGCGACTCCGATATCCGCCCGCTTCAAGGCTGGCGCATCATTCACGCCATCTCCCGTCATAGCGATCGTTTCGCCGTATTTTTTGAGAATACCGGCAATTCTCAGTTTCTGCTCCGGAGCGATACGCGCAAAAACGCACGCCCCGTTCTTTACCCTAGTATAAACATCCTTATCGCTGAGCGTATCCAATGTCTTGCCATTGATAACGATCCCGTCAGTATCGATGTTGCGGGCTCTCTCATTCCTTGTCAGTCCGACATTCTGAGCAATCGCCCTTGCAGTCAGTTCATAATCTCCAGTGATCATTATCACCCTTATTCCAAGGTCTTTGCATTCCGCTATGGCCTTTCCCACATCTGTGCGAGGAGGGTCTATCATCGCCATCATTCCGACCCAGACAAGATCCTTTTCCGTCTGGTCCATATCCTTTTTTTCATCGAAGCCGTCTCCGAGATCCCTATAAGCGAAAGCAAGCACTCGAAGTGCCGAAGCCGACATGCTGTTGTACATTTCACGAACAGCCGCCTTGTCTTCTTCCGTAAAGACAGAAACCTCACTCCCGATTATCTTATGGGTAGCCAGTCCTATCATGACATCCGGAGATCCTTTTACATATGAAACCGTCCTGGAATTCTTGTAGACAACGCTCATGCGCATACGCTCGGAAGAAAAAGGATTTTCCGTTATCTTCTTTTCCCCGACCTCATAATATTTTTCATCAGCGTCGAATTTCCTGCCAGCGACTATCATCGCCCCTTCCGTCGGATCACCCAGAATTCTATAAACATTCCCCTCTTTAACGAGGCTGGCATCATTGCAAAGCGTTCCGATCCTGAAGAGCATTTCCAAATTATCAACCGCTTTCGGATCGATCTTCTTTCCTGAAGAATGAAAATCTCCCCGAGGATCATATCCAACACCGTCGACATCGATGATTTTTCCATTGACAACAACCTTCGTGACCGTGAGCTCATTTCTCGTTATGGTTCCAGTCTTATCTGTGCAAATCGTCGAGACAGAGCCCAACGTTTCGACAGCATTGAGCTTTTTAGCCAGAACATTGTCTTTTATGAGCTTTCTCATACCGAATGAAAGAGCCACTGAAATCGCCGCGGGCAATCCCTCAGGAACGACGGCAACCGCCAGCGCCAGCGCAAAAAGGAAATTCTTATAGAGAGACATCTTGAAATATTGCCCTCCGATAAGAACGACAACTCCGATAAAAATGGAAAGGATAGTGACATTCCTTCCGAGCACCCTCATCTGTTTTTGGAGAGGAGTCGGGTCATCAACGACATTCTGAGTAAGATGCGCGATACGTCCCAGTTCCGTGCTCATCCCCGTTCCCGTCACCAGAAATTTCGCCTCTCCGGTCGCAACCGTCTCGCCCATGAAAACCATGTTATTCATATCAGCAAGCGACACGCTGCTCTCTGCAATGACTCCAGCTCCTTTTTTTCTCGGCTTCGATTCTCCAGTGAAGATGAAGCTGTTCACTTTGAAATCATAACTTTCGAAGATATATCCGTCAGCAGGAATGCTGTCGCCTGAAAAAACGAAAACCACATCTCCAGGAACAACCATTTTCCGATCGATCTCCTTCTTTTCGCCATCGCGGAAAACCATAGCCTTATCAGTCGTAAGCTTCTTTATCCCATCTAAGATCTTTTCCGCTTTGAATTCCTGGAAAAATCCGATAACAGCATTCAAAAGAACTATGACCAGGATTATCGTGACATCACGGAATTCTCCAAAAAAGAAAGACAGCCCAGCCGCCACAAGAAGTATCCAGACCAAAGCGTCATTGAATTGGCCGACAATCAGTTTCAGCCATTTCCAATTCTGTTTCCGTTCGATCTTGTTTTCCCCGTATTCCTTGATCCTAGCTTTGACATCGTCAGAACTGAGACCATTATTGCTGGCCTTGAATTTATCGAATATTTCCTTGGAGGTCAGGTTATATATTTGTTTGTCTGTTTGTCTGGGCATTTTATTTTTCTTAAAGGATTCTTATTCCTAAATCTGAATCAGAATAACGCTTATTACTCCCAGTATTATTCCCGCTATATTCATAAAAGACAGATCTTCCTTGAAAAATATAACCCCGACTAAAACGACTGCCACCAGATTCAAAACAGTGAAGACAGAAACGGCCTTTGACAAATAATTATATTTCAATGATATAGCCCAAAAAACAGTTCCTGTCGTGTACACGAACATCCCAAGAACGAACATCTTCGTACTGTTATCCAATGACCATTTCTTTAAAAATATATCTGCCAAAACTTCCAGAAACACAGCCAAAGCAATCAGGCCCAGAAAAATAAATCTTAATGAAATTTCTGATGTCATAAAAAATATTATTTTTGTTTTAAGCTATCCACCACCTCCCAGACATTTCCTGCGCCGATTGAGATGACGAGGTCGTCGGAACCGATCTTGTCTTTCAGGAATTCGACCGCTTCTGGAATCGTCGGGATATGCTCCGCTTTTCCGCGACTATAGGTGTTGATGAGGTCAACTAATTCTTTCGAACTGACTCCGCCTTGGACTTCGCGCGCGCTACCATAGATATCGATCACGATGACACTGTCAGCCGAATCGAAACTTTGTGAAAATTCTTGAAGAAGCGCCTTGGTGCGAGTGAAAGTGTGCGGATGAAAAATCGCTTGAATATTTTTCTCTGGGTAGCGCTCCTTTGCGGCCTTGAGCGTCGCTTTGATTTCTTCGGGATGATGGGCATAATCATCAATCAGGATTGCTCCATTCCTTTCCCCGATCAGTTCGAATCTTCTCGATGTTCCTTTAAAATTCAAAAGAGCCTCACGAACTTTCTCCATGTCTAATTTGAGCTTATGGCAAACCGCCACGACTGCAGTCGCGTTCAGGATATTATGATTGCCCAAAAGTCCGATATTGAATTCGCCAAGGCTTTCGTTGTTGCGGATGATTTCAAACGCTCCTGATTCTTTCTTGATAATCTTGTAATCGCAATCATCTGAAAATCCATAGCTCAGAACATCGCAAACGGCGCTTTTTGAGACTTCCAGCGTGTCTGTCGAATCTCCCCAAACAATCAGAAAACCGAACTTCGGAATCCTGGCAACGAAATCGGAAAACACTTTTTTGTATTCAGCGAATGTCGAGAAGAAATCTGGATGATCATAGTCACAGCTTGTCAAAATTGCAGCTTTCGGATCATACAGCCTCAATTTGTTCTGATATTCATCCGTTTCCGCCACGAAAAATTCGCTCTTGCCAATCATGCTGTTCCCATTCCAATTGATGACTTTCCCTCCAATGATCGCGCTCGGATCCATGCCGCAATTTTTCATCGATTCTGCTAGAATGGCTGATGTAGTGGTTTTTCCATGCGTGCCGCAAACAGCTATGCCGTATTTATTGTTGAATATTCCAGCTAGTGCCTCGGCATAGGTCAGGACTTTTTTCCCTGATTCGAAAGCAGATTTCAATTCATTATTCGTTTCCGGTTTGAAAGACGAGCCATAGATAATGACATCCGCGTCCTTGGGAATATTTTCAGGATCGAATTTATGACTGATAATCATCCCTTCATTCTTGAGAACACTGTTGAAAAAATGATCTCCTTCATCCGATCCACTAACTTCCGCGCCCGAATATTTCAATATCCTCGCCAAAGCAGATGTTCCCGCACCTTCTATGCCGATAATATGCACTTTTTTGATTTTCGTCAGATCCATATGGTTTTTGTTAATCCTCGATCATTCCTAGAATTCCCTCTGCGATCTTTTCCGCCGCGTCAGGATGATAGAAGGAAACGATGTTAGTTGAAAGCTTATCGCGAAGTTCCTGGTCGTTCATAATATCATCTATGTTCTTGAGAAGCAGATGTTCACCAAGATTATCTTCCTCAAGAACTATGCAGGCTCCGACACGAGCCAGCGCGAAGGCGTTCATGCTCTGATGACCATTGGCAGAAGTCCCGAGCGGAATGAGAATCGACGGCTTTCCGTTGGCCGCAATCTCGGAAATGAACGTGCTTCCGGCTCGTGAAATGACAAGATCGGACACTGCGAAAATATCCTTCAAATCATCCCCGATGAAAGGCAGCGCCCAATATCCCTCGTGCCCGGCTTTGAATCCGAGCTCTCCCGCCTTATGCTTCACCTCTTCGAAATTGTTCTGCCCGGTCTGATGGATCACTTGATATTTACTCATCAGTTCCGGCAGGATATTCAGGATCTTGTTGTTGATGCTTCTGGCGCCTTGAGACCCTCCCAAAACAAGGATGGTTTTTTTTGATTCCAGAAGATTATATTTCTCACGTGCCGATGCCGCGCTTCCTCTGTTGATATCGTCCCTCACCGGAGTTCCAGTCAGCACGGTTTTTGAAGAAAGGAAATATTTCTCCGCTTCAGCATATGAAATCGCAATTCTATTGCAAAGCTTGCCCAGCATCGAATTGGCTACTCCAGGTCTGGCATCCGATTCATGAGTGAAAATCGGGATCCTGTATAGCCAGGCAACAACAACCACCGGAAAAGAAGCATGCCCGCCCTTGGAGAAAACCGCATCGGGCATGTAATAGAGCAAAAGTGCCAGACATTGAATGACCCCGAGCGGCACTTTGACGGAATCGACAAAATTATGGAAAGAAAAATAGCGGCGCATTTTCCCGACCATGATATTCCTCATCGGAATCCCTTCCTTGCCGATGATTTCCTGTTCCATCTTTCCACCGGGACCGATGAAAATGAATTCCACATCCGGTCTTTTTTCCTTTATCTTTCTTGCCACCACAACCAATGGAGTCAGATGTCCTCCAGAAGCGCCGCCTGTCAATACTATTCTCATAGATTTGATGAAAAAATTATTTTTTTGAAATTATTCTTTTGAAAATTTGGATATGTTCAGGAGTATGCCGACTGCCACCAAGAGGAATATGATCGATGTCCCGCCATAGCTCACGAACGGAAGCGGGATGCCAGTGAGCGGGATGAGTCCGGAAATAGCCGCTATATTTATGAATGCCTGGAAGATTATCCAGGATACTATTCCGATCGCGGTCAATTGGGAGAATTTGTCCGGAGCATTCTTCGCGATCATATATCCCCTTATGGCAAAGAAGACGAAAAGGGAAACGAGGAATATCCCGCCGACCATGCCCAGTTCCTCAGCTATTATGGCGAATATAGAATCGCCGACCGGTTCCGGAAGATAGTTGAACTTCTGGATGCTATGCCCTAGACCAAGGCCGAAAACGCCGCCTGAACCGATCGCAAGGAGCGCCTGGTTTATCTGATATCCCACTCCGCGAGGATCCTCTTCTGGATGAAGGAACACCAAGAACCGGCTCATGCGATATGATTCGTATTTCACGAGCAGAACTAGCGCGACTAGTCCGGTCGTTCCTATGAACGCCAGATGCGATATTCTTGCTCCGGAAGAAAAGAAGATGGCCATCGCGATGATAATGATGACGCCAAGCGTCCCCATGTCTGGCTGCTTGATCAAAAGGAAGCTCACTACGAACATGACTGACAAGAAAGGGACAAGCCCTTCATAGAAATCTTTGACCATTTCTTTCCTCGCTTCCAGCCAGGCTGCCAGATAGATGATGATGGAAAGCTTCAGCATCTCGGAAGGCTGGAAAGAGAAAGGGCCGAGCCTCATCCACCGGCTTGCCCCATATATCTTCGTTCCGAATCCTGAGATAAAAACCATGATCAGGAATATGATGCTGATGATAAAAAGCGGGAAGGATATTTTTCTCCAGAAATTATAATTGATTTTCTGCACTGCATACATGATCATGAGCCCTGGAACGACGCCATAGAAAAGCTGATGTTTGAAAAAGAAATAGGGGTCGCCGAAACGGGCCCTAGAATAAGCGATTCCGGCAGAAGCGATCATGGTTAGCCCGAAAACGATCAGCATTAAAAGCGCTATCAAAAGCGGCTTATCCAGTTCTTTAGGGGTTGTCTTGTGCATCGATCAATTCTTATTTTTTGATTTTTCCTCCCTCCATTTCTCTATTTCGCCATGATGTCCGCTCAACAATATTTCGGGGACTTTCAGTCCGTCGAAAACTTCCGGTTTGGTATATTGCGGGTATTCCAGATATCCCTCAACACTATGAGATTCGAATTTCAAGCTGTCCTCGTTTCCTAAGACTCCTGGAACGAGCCTTGAAACAGAGTCAGCGACAACCATAGCGGAAAGCTCGCCGCCGGTGAGCACGAAGTCCCCGATCGAAATCTCTTCGTCCGCGACATGTTCAGCCACTCTCTCATCGACCCCCTCATAACGTCCGCAGATCATGATGAGCCGATCATATTCAGAAAGCCTTCTTGCAACTGCCTGGGTATATCTTTTTCCTTTCGCCGAAAAAAGGATCGTTCTTGTTTTCATCTTCCCTTCAGATGCTTCGCCTTTCAATGATCCGACCGCTTTGAATATCGGCTCGACTTTCAGAACCATTCCGGCTCCTCCGCCATACGGAGTGTCATCGACTTTCCGATGCTTGTCGGAAGTGAAATCGCGAAGATCGTGAACCGCGATGCTTATCGTTCCTTTTTTCTTGGCGCGCGAAATTATCGACTCATTGAAATATGAATCGAATATCTGCGGAAAGATTGTGATGATATCTATTTTCATAGCAAAAACGCATCAGTACGATATATGCATGATAGCAAAATAAAACAAAAAAGACCAGCAGAAAGCGGTCTTTTTTGGGTGAAAACCTTCAAGCAGGCTAAACCCGCCGGAAGGAAAATTTGCTAGACATTGATATCCCCTACAACCTCGTCAATGCTCTTTCTTTCCTCTCTTCTCTCAGAACCTTGCGGCTCGTTGATCTTGAGATTAACGCGGGCATTGTTCCTGGCTCCGATGACCCTAAGAAGAGTCCTCAAAGCTTTGGCTGTTGCTCCTTCACGGCCGATAACCATTCCCATGTCCTCGGGATTCACATCAAGAGTGATGAGAACTCCCATCTCGTCGATTTTTCTTTCGACTTTCACATCTTCCGGGTGGCTCACGATTTGCTTGACGATGTATTCCACAAAGTCCTTGTCAGTTTGTCCGTCCATATTGGTAATTCTAGATTAAAGGTTACAGATAAAAGAAGCAGAGGAATGTTATAAGATCGACCTTCCTTCTATTCCGACATGTGCATTGCAAAAATTGCATGCTTACTGCTCCACTGATATTATAGCTCTTATCCATATTTTTGTCAAAAAATCCAGGGCAAGAAAAAAGGTCTCGAAAACACGGAAAAACGCATCATGACAGCCTCATTTCCTTCCGGATTTTCCTGTATTCCGGAATGGATTCCCCGACAAGAGCCCAGAAGCGTTCCGAATGATTGAACTCCTTGAGATGGCAAAGCTCGTGTGCGACGACATAGTCGAGATATTTCTCCGGAAGGAACGCGATCTTGAAGTTATAGCTGAGCGTTCCGCGGATCGAGCAGCTCCCCCACCTGGTTTTCTGATTCTTGATGGATATCCTGGCGTATGAAAAGCCATATATGCCGTTTATTTCTTCCACTTTCTTCTTGATGATTCTCTTGGCCTCATATTTCATCCGCCTGTATTCAGCATCGGTCCCGTGTGAAAAAATGGATGTCTCCTCTTTTTCTTTGAATTCCTCCATTTTCGCGATTATCCACCCGGCTTTCTGAGCCAGGAATTTCTCCGCCCGGGAAACATACGACGCGCCCGGAACAGTCAAAGAGATCATTCCGCCAGGGCGAAGAGAGAGGCTGAGGCTTCTTGCTCGCCTGTTTATCCTCAGGGTATAGAAAAAGTTCTCACCATTCAAAACGATCTTTCTTTTTTCGATCATACGAACAAGCAATTTAGTTGTTGACACTTGCCATTATACATGAAAAAACAGCCCCGCCTAGGCGGGGCTGTTTTGGAAAACTATCTTTCTAGACTAGAGAACCGCCTCTTTGGCAACCTTGGCCAAGCGGAACTTCACGACTGTCTTTGCAGGAATGTTGATTTTCTCTCCTGTTGCAGGATTGATTCCCACTCTCGCCTTTCTTTTCGCTTTCACCATCTTTCCAAATCCAGGAATGGTGAACTCTCCGCTCTTCTTCACTTCAACATAAGCGAGGCTTGCTAGCTGATCCATAAGACCAACAACCTCTTTCTTCGCGAGACCGGACTTTTCTGCCAGCGCTCCGATGATTTGTGACTTCGTCATCTTTGCCATTTTGTTTAGCTTTAGATTATTTATTACCCCTATGTATCTAATATAAGGATTTTCAAAAATTTTACAAGTGCCTTTTTTGCGGAAAGTCAATAGCCATGGACTTCGGATGAAACATGACTATGATTTCGCGCTTTACAACCCTAGGCTTTCCAGAAATTTTTCAAGCTCTTTTCCCTTCATCACCCTGTATTTCCCGCTTGTCAGGCTGCCGAGCTTCACGTTCATTATCCTTGTCCTTTTGAGAGATGTCACTTCATATCCAAGAGCCGTCACCATGCGCCTTATCTGCCTTTTTTTGCCTTCAGTGAGGGTTATGGTGAAAACATCCTCATCGATTTTTTTGACACGGCTTTTCTTCGTCTTATATCCGTCTTCCAGGACGATCCCGTTTTCCATCGATCTCACGAATCCTGATCTGATGTCCTTG
>Ga0209373_10002683_pt1 | contig 17373 bp, 16 predicted proteins | sample Higcelweek5metaG_FD_187173 | JGI IMG/M metagenome (GOLD analysis project Ga0209373, IMG submission 187173) | Freshwater pond sediment microbial communities from the University of Edinburgh, under environmental carbon perturbations - High... | ecosystem: Environmental > Aquatic > Freshwater >... | reverse complement strand
AGATGTTCCGGATCGGCATTGCCAAAACAAATCATATCGGAATCAATGGTCGGTCTGGAATTGTTGCCTTTTTGCCAAATGACGAAAAGATTGCCGCCCTTCAAAACAAATTGGTGAGCGGCACGGGAGACGCTCAAACGGTAAAGAAAACGTTCTGTCCCATAACGGATCAGAAGATGCATGAAGTTCCATTTCTTTTCATCGGCTATGTTTTTCAATTTCGCATAGGCGGACGCGGCAAAATTGGTCGGATTCGAATTGCTCATTGCAAAAGACCTTCCATGTAAGGCGACATGATTTTGATTACTCGGCAAACTTTTGCGGCGGCAATCAGTTCAGGCATGGTAAAGCGTTTCAGTCGATATCCTTCCCGAAGAGCTTCCAGTGCGACATCAAGTCCGATTTTGTTTCGAAATTTAAAACAGTCCGCAACCGTTTTTGCCGCCGAATAGACTTTGACTTTCATTCCGTAAAGTTCGTGTTCTTCAATTCCGGCATGATATGGTTGTTCGGTCAGGCGAATACAGGTAAGCGGCCATGCATCCAGTTTCGGAAGACGCGCACCTTGTGGAATGGCTATCCAAAGTGAAGTTGGCAGTTGCGTAGTGAACTCGTGGATTTGCAGCGCCGACAGAAGGCAGACAACAAATTCGGAATTCTTTTTCAGCAGTTGCTCCATATCCGGATACGGATTGCTCTCCGTTTCCGGTGGAGAATAGACTCCTTGGCACAGACGCTGAATCTTTCCGATCTTGCAATAATATGCAAGGGCTGAAGCGGGAACTCCCAGCTCCTTCGCATCGGCAACGGAAAACGGTTGCTTGCGTCGGACCAGATTTTTCATTTGCTCGCCATAGGAACGCATAAAAGATTCTCCGTTCTAATTTTTGTCACTAAATATAATCCGTTAATGACGCTTTTTCAAATCGAGAACCTCCAGAAAGGACAGAAAAATGCAATCCATGGACATCCGCCCGGGTTTCGACCTGAACGGACTCGGCGCTCGAATTCTTCACGCCTTGTGGTTCAGCTCGAATTTGCCTCGCACGGCGCTCTTGACGATTCGGGGATGCTCCTTCGTGGCGATCTCGCGAAAAATGCTGCCGTACAAGGTCTGTTCGGGCGTTTTCGCTCCTGATGGCGCCGTCATCGCTTGTCGATGCGGAAACATGCGTCAACGCGCAAAACGCGGTGGCGGAGCTTTGCGGAGCGTTTGCGGGCGTGACATCAATCCCGGTCGAGAAGGAACTTCCATGCGGGAATCACTTTGATTCCGCCGTCCAGCTCCCGTTCCTCATCCCAAGTCACAATGTAACGTTCCTTAATTCCGAGGGAATCTCCCACTTCCCGGATAACGGAAACTTCGCGTTCAAATGTTTCAGGTCGCGACATGTCGTAGCATACTTGATACAGCCGATAATCCAACTGGGTTTGATGGAAAGCGAGAAAATCCACTTCCGAACCGTCGGCCGCTTGCACGTATTCAAGTTTATAACCCTTGCGTCGTAACTGGAGGAACACAAGATTTTCAAGAAGCGGTCCGGCATCAATGGCATGCTTGAGCCGCATCGCACGAATGATCCCGATGTCGTTCAAATAATATTTGTCCGGATTGGCACGGCGTTTGCCTGCCGATTCCGCATGGAGGCTGACTCGGTGAAGAAGATACGATTCGGTCAGGAAATCGAGATAGTCGGCGACATATTCACGGCTTGTGTTCAACTGCTGATTTTGCAAGTATCCTGAAATCTTGTGAATACTCAGTGGTCTTGCCGGATTATTGAAAATCATCTGCATGATGAATTTCAATGTCTGCGTATTGGGAATTTTATGCCGCTCCGCCACGTCCGCATAAATCACGGTGTTGACATAGCCCTGAAGCATGGTCACTCGCAGTTGGTCGGAAACCTCTTGTACATCCGGCATGCCGCCGATGATGAAATATTTGTCCAAGCCGTTTTGAATTTTACTGCGTGACGCTGCGCTGATGTTGCGAGGTATCGTATCAAAATATTTGTGACGAATCAAAAACTCTTCAAAAGAGAGCGGGAAGTTTTCAATCTCGATAGAACGCCCACGCATTGCCGTGGCAATTTCCGTTGTCAGCATTTTTGCAGAGGAGCCGGACAGATAAATCTGCACATGAGGCGTATCCACCATACGACGTGCAAAGGATTCCCAGTGTTCAACGTTCTGGATCTCATCGAAGAAGAAGTAACATGTCTTGTCCCGGTTGTCCGGATACATCTGGTAATACACATCTGAGACATAGCGGAAATCTTCTACGGAGAATCCCAGCAGACGGTCATCCTCCAAATTCAGATAAAGCATTCGATCAAGCGGAACTCCGTTGGACAAAAGTTCCTTCATTCGCTGGTAGAGCAGGAAGGTCTTTCCAGTTCGTCGCATTCCCGTGACGACGCTGGCATTTCTGGGAAGTTCCGGAATTGTTACGAGGCGCGGCGTAAGTTCCGGCAATGGCTCCTCATAGAAGTCGGTGAACAGTTCCCTGAGTACTGATTTCAGTTGTGTGTTTTCCATGGCTATATCTCCTTTGAATATCAATATAGCATGCAGTCACATCCAGTTCAAATTAACTCTGGCAGTAAAAGACGACCAATTGCAAGAAGTAATGGTCGAATATTTCTGCCTTAATGACAAGAAAGGCATTCTATGCAATTCACAAGCATCCACCCTGGCGAACGCAACTCTGGCTTTGACTTGGGCGGACTCGGCGTTCGAGTTCTTCACGCCTCGCGGTTCACGTTTCGTTTAAGTCCCTCCCGTGCTTGATTGACAGGACTCAACATAACACCGGAATTGCAAAACCAAGCGACTATAAGCAGGTTCGTGGTCTTCTTTCTAACGACTATCATCAATTTTCATCTCAAAAAACTAACGACTTTCGACAGGTGCAATTGCGAAATTCAAACGACTTTTTCGTTTTCGCACCCATAACACCAATCTTTGACTTTTTTCAAGTTCATCTTTGAATTAGTCAAAGCTTTCAAAAAAGGCAACCAAATGAACTATGGAAGCGTATGCAGCGGCGTCGAAGCCGCCACGTTGGCATGGGAACCGTTGGGCTGGAAGCCCCGATTCTTCGCCGAAGTGGAGCCGTTCCCATCCGCCGTACTGTGTCACCGCTTCGGAGCGACGCGGCCGTTCAGACCGCTTGATCCGTCCGAAGCGGAAACCGAAAAAGACCGCAAGCTCCGCGAGGGCTGGCAGAAGCAGATCGCTGGTCTGCCGTCTTGCGGGGCAATCCCGAATCTCGGCGATTTCACCAAAATAAGGAACAATGATTACGATGGAACAATTGACCTTCTTGTGGGAGGCACCCCCTGTCAAGACCTGTCTTGCGCAGGAAAGAGACTTGGATTTGAAGGCGAGCGAAGCGTCCTCGCCCTCGATTTTGTCAAGCTGGCTTACCGGGCAAATGCCCGGTGGGTCGTCTGGGAAAACGTGCCCGGAGCTTTATCGAGCAACGGGGGAAAAGATTTTGCCGGATTCCTATCGCTGTTGTGCGGATGGGAGGTTCCCGTTCCCGCCAAGGGATGGCGAAAAGCCGGAATCGTCACTCCCGCGCCCGGGTGTTTCGGATTGGCATGGAGAATACTTGACGCTCAATATACCCGAACACCCAAGTATCCGAGGGCTGTGCCTCAACGACGACGGCGTATCTTCGTTATCGGATATTTTGGTTGTTGGGAATATCCCGCACAAGTATTACTTGACGGAGAAGTGCGCTCTGGGGATTCTCCGCCGCGCCGAACGAAGAGGACGGGAATTGCCCGCGCCCTTACAGCGAGCGTTGGAGGAGTTAGTGGAAAGGAGCAGCAGTCCACCTTCATCGGGAGCGTTGGCGAACCTCTGAACGCTCTCTGCATGGCGCATGGCCAGGCCAACGCCGAGATTGGAGAAGAAAACGCGCCAACCCTGAATTGTAACCATGAAGCTCCGCTCGTTTGCACCAAGCGGCGGGAAGTGTATTGCTGCGATGCCCGCGGCAATAGCGACGGTGAAACCGCCAACACCATCACTGGAGATCACGCCGGACACTCCAATGATTATATGCCGGTTGTCGCTTTTACGACCAACGATAATGGGCGCGACTGTATGGACGAATGTAGCCCGACGTTACGGAAAGGCGGCGAGACACCGGCAGACGGCGGTGCGATTGTTCCGGCCGTTGTGGAGACCGAGCCGCTCGCTTTCATCAAAAACGATGCTGGCGGCGATCAGGACGGTTATTGGCGCGGGGTGTTTCCGACACTCCGCATGGAAATCACCCCGGCCATCGCCTATGACACCATTCAGCTTGACCCGTTGGAAACTCCGGTCGCTCTCGACGGGGACAAAATGGCGAAGGAGGAACGAAAAGGCGGCTCCGGACTCGGCGTCAGTCAGGACGGCGTGATGTACACACAGACAGTCAAAGATGTGCACGCGGTCGCCTACAGTGCTACTGTGCGGCGCTTGCTCCCCATCGAATGCGACTCATGGCATTTCCAGACAACCACACCCTCATTCCCTGGAAGGGCAAGCCGGAGTCCGAGTGTCCCGATTCCGCCCGCTATAAAGCCTGCGGGAATTCAATGGCCGTGAATGAGATGCAATGGCTTGGTTATCGCATCCAAGCGGTGGAAAATACAATCAAAAAGGAACTCTTATGTCTGAGCACGAAATGAAAATCGAACTCATGGACCCGAACGAATTGCACCCCTACGCCAAGAATCCGCGCATCAACGATGGCGCGGTGGACGCGGTGGCGGCAAGCATTAAAGAATTCGGATTCCGGCAACCGATTGTCGTCGATGCCGATATGATCATCATCTGTGGTCACACGCGATGGAAAAGTGCGCTGAAACTCGGCCTCGCCAAAGTCCCGGTTCATATCGCACGCGACCTGACTGCGGATCAGATCAAGGCGTACCGCATTGCCGACAACAAGACCGGCGAGCTCGCGGAATGGAATTACGATCTGCTTCCGCTGGAACTTGTCGATCTGCAAGAGGCGGATTTCGACCTTTCGCTGCTGGGCTTCGACGAATCCGAACTGGACAAGCTCCTGAACGGTGATATGGAAGATGTGCTTATGGAGGGCGAAACCGAACCCGATGCGGTGCAGGAAGTCCCGGAAACCGCCGATTCGCGCCGCAGCCAAGTCTACCGTCTGGGCGACCATCTTCTGATGTGCGGCGATGCAACCGATGCCGCTGACGTGGCAAAACTGATGGGGGAAACCGAGGCTGACCTCTGGCTCACCGATCCGCCGTACAACGTCAACTACGAGGGCGGCTCCGGGCTGACGATCCAGAATGACAACATGAGCGACGCCAAGTTCCGCGAATTCCTCCGTTCGGCATTCGACAACGCCAAAGAACACATGAAACCGGGCGCGGGTTTCTATATTTTCCACGCCGACTCGGAGGGCTACAACTTCCGTGGGGCTTGTCATGACATCGGCCTCATGGTGCGCCAATGCCTGATTTGGAAGAAGAATGCGCTGGTGCTCGGTCGGCAGGACTTCCAGTGGATTCATGAACCGATTCTGTATGGCTGGAAGGATGGCGCGGCCCACCGCTGGTACAACGACCGGGCACAGACCACCGTCATCGAATACAACAAGCCGAAACAGAACGATGTGCATCCTTGTCTTGCTCCCGATACGTTTGTTATGACAATCCGGGGATATGTCCCCATCGGCGAGATTCGGAAAGGCGACCTGGTTCTGTCACATGATGGGCGATTCCATGTGGTAATGTTCGTTTCCCGGCACCCCTATAAGGAAAAGATCGTTCGCCTTGGAGTCACCGGAACGAATTTCGAGGACAACGCAACTCACAATCATCCGTATTTGACGGCGAAGCGGAATGATGAGGGAGATTTGGATATCGCTTGGCGCGATGCTGAATGTCTCCGGCGAAATGATTTCATCCTTACGCCGCAACTCCAGCATGGCTCCCGTAACGATATTCAAAAGCTGGATGCATGGTGTTATGGACTTTGGCTGGCACAGGGGAGTTTACAAAACGCCGGTCACGGGACAAATCGCTATCCGGCATTCGCCTTGGACGGAGCAAAGCCGCAGCTCCGGGAAAAACTGGAAGCCTGGGGCGGCAAGGCCAACGTAAAGACTTATCGTCGAAAATCGCAGCGCGGAATTACGGTTATGGTGTTTGATCCGGCCAAAGGCGAGCGCTGCTTTGAGTTGTGCGGGAAATATGCCGATAAAAAGGTCATTGCTCCCGAAGTTTTCCAATGGAGCAGAGAACTGCGCCAGGCATTCTTCGAAGGTTATATGGCCGGTGATGGCTGCCTGATTTCAACTCGCGGCCACAGGCATTCGAAAAGCGTTTCATTGGCCTTGGCTTCGCAGATGAAATTCATCGCCGAATCCCTGGGATACAGGACTTCGCTATATAAACGAAAGTCTCCCAAGGATGCCGGTATCGGTGAACGCAAATTCAAAAAAACGCTTCCGTTCTATGCGTCCAATTATCATGACCGAGGCCGCAGCTTTGAACAGCGGGAAGTTGAATTTGAGGGACAGAAATACTGGCTCCGGCGAATCAAAAAGGTCGACGCCAAACCGTATAACGGAGATGTGGTAAATCTTAATATCGAAGGAAGCCATACGTTCCAAACGGCGGCGGGGATGAGCCATAACACCATGAAGCCCGTCGAAATGCTCGTCTATCTGATCAAAAACTCCAGCCAACGCGGAGAAATCGTTCTCGACACTTTCGGCGGCTCAGGAAGCACGCTGATCGCCTGCGAGCAGACCGGACGCAAGTGCCGGATGATGGAGTTGGACGAAAAATACTGCGACGTGATCCGCCGCCGTTGGGCCGAGTTTGTCTACGCCGAAGGGTGCGACTGGATCGAAAAAACGCCGTTGGCCGAAGTGAAGGAACTCGCAATCGAATGAATCTCTATCCTTCCTGTCCGAATGGAGACGGGAAGGAGGAGGTAATTCCGGACAACACTCAGTCGGCCGTCACGTTTTTCTTTGCGGCCGCTCTGGATTTGCGCAAAAGGTATTTGGCGGAAACAACTTTAGGATTGCCGTTTTTATCCCCAATGACAACTTTATAACCCAATTTTGCTTTTCGCTCCAGTTCTTCATTGACGGCGGCTTGCATAACAGCAACCACCTGTTTCATTTCATTACTCATAATTCCGAACTCCCTGCTGTTTGGTAAAAAGGATATTGTCGGGAATCTCGACAGGTGCTCCAAATCGATTTGATCTTGCTTCCGGTAATATACCGTTACGATGACTTTTTTCAAACCTGTCTGTCACAATCATATTCGAACGCGCCCTTTCTGGCGGCGCTCTTCCGGAAGCGCGGAGAGTCCTTGCCGTTGATCTCGCGGAAAATGCCGCCGTACAAGGTCTGCTCCGGAGTCTTGCATGCGGTCGGAATCCAGAGTCCCGATTCGGTCGCGGCCTTGACCAGCTCGCGGGTGTTCATCGGCTTGCCGTCGGCCTTGAGGACTTCGACGGCGGCGTCTAACAGGGAGAGCTTCTTCTCCCGTTTCCCCGGCGTCGCGGATTCGGAGGCCAGGTTGGGCCTATCTTCCGTATCGGAAATTACCGACTCTTTGACCGACCGTTCCGATTCGTCCGGCTTGCGGTTGAGGCAGCCCGGCGGCGGGGTGATGACCCGCTCGATTTTGCGGACGTTGAACTCCTTGTTGGTGGCGGTGCTTTTTACGCGGTATCCGTCACCGAGAATTTCGACCACCACCACGGGGATTTCGTTTCGTCCGATTTTGACCGCCGCGATGCATCCGGCCTTGACCTCATTCGTTGCGTTGCTCATTTCCGGGTTCCTTCTGGTTGTTGATTTTGAGCGTATTCCGTTGCGCCGGTCATATAAAAGCGCGACCTCTTCATCATAGCAAATCTCATTCCGAAGAAAGGCGAAGAAATATGGATAATTCCCTGAAAATCACCGCGTTGCCGCCTGAAACGCTGGTGCGGCTGCTGAAACAGGCGGGAAGCCGGACAGTTTCGGTGGAATCGCTGGCGGAAGACATTGCCGCCGGGGCTCCGAAGAATCCGGATGGCATGATCAACCTGATCGAATACGGCGCATGGCTGGCAAAAGAAAATGGAGGTTCCGATGGCACTCAATCCGAGTAGTATGCGCGTTGTCGACGTTGCTCGTTTGCTCAATTCCACAACACAGGGTTTTGTGCTGGCCCAGGCTCGAATCTATCGAGACTTCAATCGCGTCGGATTCCGCATCGCCGCCACTGACAACTCGCGCAACATCAATTTGCTCAAATACATCGCCTGGATGTGCGATGAAGCGCACAGTCCACATGAGCAAACGGCGAGAACATATGACGAGCGGCGCGACGCCGAACGCAACCGTCAGGCGGAGCAGTCCGTTATCGGACGCGACATCGGGGATCTCCCGGCTGTCGCAAATCCGGAACGGAAAAAGTCGTGCGAACGGGACTTCCGGCTGTTCTGCGAAAACTACTTCCCGGAAACTTTCAGGCTCGCCTGGTCGCCGGACCATTTGCGCGTGATTGGAAAGATCGAAGCGGCGGTACTATCCGGCGGACTGTTTGCGCTGGCGCTTCCGCGCGGTTCCGGAAAGACATCAATATGTGAAGCCGCATGCATCTGGGCGATGCTTTACGGGCATCGGGAATTTGTGATGTTGATCGGAGCGACCGAAACCGCTGCGCTCGAATTATTGGATTCGCTGAAAACGGAACTGGAAGTCAACGAGCGGTTGGTGGAAGATTTTCCCGAGGTTATTTTCCCGATTCAACAGTTGGAAGGCATTGCCAACCGCTGCGCCGGGCAGCTTTACAAGGGAGAGCGTACCCGCATTACATGGACGAGCAATGAAATCGTGCTGCCGACCATCGTGGAAAGCAAAGCGTCCGGCATCATCGTCCGTGTCGCCGGGATTACCGGGCGTATTCGTGGCATGAAATACAAACGGAGCGACGGACGAAGCGTACGCCCCTCGCTGGTCATCATTGACGATCCACAGACTTCGGAATCGGCCGGGAGCCTCGAGCAGACACGGAAGCGCGTCCGGGTACTGGCCGGGGACATCCTGGGACTGGCGGGACCGAGCGAGAAGATTTCGGGCATTATGCCTTGCACGATTATCCGGCCCGGCGACATGGCCGACATCATCCTGAATCGTCAGACCCATCCGGACTGGAACGGCGAGAAGACAAAGATGGTCTACAAGTTCCCGACAAACATGAAACTCTGGGAACAGTATGCAGAAATTCGCGCTGAGTCGCTTCGAACGGACGGCAATTTTCAAAGGGCCACCGACTTCTATTTGGCGAACCGCGGGGCGATGGATGCCGGAGCCGAGGTCAGCTGGGAGGCGCGGTTCAACCCGGACGAAGTATCGGCGCTTCAACATGCGATGGATCTCAAGTTTCAGGATGAGGCCGCATTTCAAAGTGAATACCAAAACGACCCGCTCCCGGAAGATACGGACGGCGAAGCGATGCTTTCCATTGACGCGATTTGCGGCAAGGTAAACGGACTGGGCAAGGGGCGTATCCCGCTCGCATGCGACCGGATGGCCATGTTCATCGATGTACAAAAGGCGTTGCTCTTCTATGTGGTGATTGCGTGGGCGGAGGATTTTACCGGCGCAGTGGTGGATTACGGAACGTATCCCGACCAGCATCGCCAGGAGTTTGCCCTCGCCGATGCGAATCCGACTATCCAGAGCATTTATCCCAACGCCGGACTGGAGGGCGGGCTTTACGCCGCCATGAATGTGCTGACGGAGGATTGCCTCTCCCGGGAATGGGAGCGCGAGGATGGTGCCATGTTGAAGATCGAGCGGGCGATGATCGATGCAAACTGGGGGCAGTCCACCGATGTCGTTTACCAGTTCTGCCGCCAGTCGATGTATTCCGGCATAATTCTGCCGTCGCATGGGCGGTACGTCGGCGCGTCGTCGAAACCGATGACCGAATATCGCAAACAGCCGGGCGACCGTCTCGGCTTCAACTGGATGATGCCGAGCGTTGCCGGGAAACGGGCCATTCGACACGTGATCTACGACACAAACTACTGGAAGTCGTTCGTTCACGCCCGCCTGGCCGTCCCGCTTGGCGACAAGGGCAGTCTTTCGCTTTACGGACGCATTCCCGGCGTTCACCAACTTCTGGCCGAGCATCTGACCGCCGAGTACCGCGTGAAAACGCAGGGGCGCGGAAGGACGGTCGATGAATGGAAATTGAAGCCGGAACGGAACGACAACCACTGGCTGGACTGCTGCGCCGGGTGCGCCGTCTGCGGCTCCATGCTGGGCGCGACGCTTCCGGAGGTTTTGCCCGTCCGTACGGCGGCAAGACCGAGAATCAAGCTCTCCGAGCGACGCGATGGCGGCAGTCCGGCGATGCCGATGTCTTCGGTTCGCGCCGGAGGCAAACTCAAACTTTCAGAACTTCGCAAACAACGGTTATAAGGAACATCATGCGCAAACCCATTTCGACGGAAAATCCCACATTGAAAGACCTGGCTTCGCTGCTCGCCGGAGTCATTGTCCGAATCCATTCCGCCAACCTGAAAAATAGCCGAAGAAAAGCTCGGCTTACCGGTTCTCGACTTGCTATTGACGCAATCCCGGCACAATATAAGCACAGTCCACACGGAGTAGAGGAAAGCTATGAAACAAAAAGAGAGACAAGAAAAACGCCGGGCATTCGGATGGCACGCTCTTGAACATTTATTGGAGGCTTCCGGCTCTCCATGCCAGGAGATGCCGGAAATCAAAGCCGCACGAGGCGAGAAACTGTGGCATCAACTGCATCCGGAACAAAGCGACATCCCACAATATGACGGCTTCGAACAGGGAACCGTATTGAGGAAGCGGTGGCGCGGTCAATGGTATCAATTGACTGTGACTCCGGATGGTTTTCAGCATGAAGGGCAAGTGTTCAAAACCCTGAGCGGCGCGGCCAATCATATCACCGGAGGCCAAAGAAACGGAAAGGAGTTTTTCGGAGTTAATCATGGAAACTAAACGATGCGCAATCTATACCAGAAAGAGTTGCGAGGATGGGTTGGAACTCGCCTACAACAGCCTCGACGCCCAGCGGGACGCCGGAGAAAATTACATCGCCAGCCAGAAGGCCAACGGCTGGATTTGCCTGCCGGAACATTATGATGATGGCGGGTTTTCCGGCGGAGACACCCATCGTCCGGCATTGGCCAAACTCCTGGACGACATCAAAGAAGGAAAAATAGACATCATTCTGGTCTATAAAATCGACCGCCTGTCGCGCTCCATCAACGATTTTACAAAGTTGCTTCAAGTCTTTGACGATTACAACGTCAGTTTCGTTTCGGTTACACAGGAAATCAACACATCGACCAGCTCCGGACGGATGATGCTGAATGTGCTGATCAGCTTTGCCCAGTACGAACGGGAGATTATCGGGGAACGCATCCGCGACAAGGTGGCCGGCACCCGGAGACGTGGAATACTTACCGGTGGCATGCCTCATCTCGGGTATGACCTGATGGATAAAAAGATGGTCATCAATCCCGCGGAAGCCAAAACCGTACAACTGATCTTTCGGCTCTACTGTCAATACCGTTCGGCCCGACTGGTCTGCATCGAGTTGAACAAACGCGGGCTGACCACCAAATGCTGGATTGCGAAAAACGGCAACCAGCGGGGCGGAAAAAGGTGGGATATGGAGTCCCTCTACCGGATTCTGAAATCCCCGGTGTACATCGGCAAAGTGCCATGGCATGATCAGTTGTTCGACGGGATCCATCAGCCGATTATTGCAGAGGAGATATTCAACGAAACCCAACAAATTCTGCGCAAGCAGACCGCCGAACGCAAAGATTACGAACCATATTCCATCGACACTTATCCGCTGGCCGGGCTGATTTACTGTGGCTACTGCCACGATCTGATGCTGCCGACTTATTCTGACAAGCCAAATCAGCGCTACCATTACTATTATTGCAAAAAGAAGAAACGAATCCCCGGCCATGACTGTCCGTTGCGAATGTTCCCCGCCGGAGATCTGGAGGAAATTCTTCTGACTCAGCTCGGCAGGGTGTTCCGTACGCCAAGCGTCACCAACGAAGTCATCCGGCAGTTACGAGGAAGTCATCCGGATATCAAGCAACAGGAGATTCTCGATACTCTCAGCAATATCAACGCCTTGTGGAATGCCTTGTCACCACTGGAAAAACGCGGCATTCTGCGGCTGTTGATCCGCAAAATCGAGGTATTCACCGACTACATGAGATTCTTCCTCAATCCGCTCGACTTGCGGCAGATGGTCGTTGAAATCGCCCAGCAGCGCACATTCAAGCGGCGTGTCGGCAACGAACCGGAACCTGAATTCGATTCGGAACCGATTGTGCCGGAGTTCCAACCGGACGGAAGCATTCTCGTCTCGGTGCCGATTATCGTCAGACACAAACCGCTGCGCACGATTATCGTACCGGAGGAGGACCGAGCCTTGCTGCCATTGCAAATCCCCGTGGTCAGAGCCATTGCCCAAGGGCGTGTCTGGGCGCAAGCAATGCGGGAGGGTTCCATCCGGGACGTCACCGCCATCATGGAAATGACCGGGTGGGATCGTTGCCGGGTAATCCGCGTTCTCGGACTGAGTACGCTTTCAACGGAGCTGGTCGTCGCGTACTGTACCGGCGTCGAACCGGACGGCCTCGGCCTTGGCAAACTTTCCCAGCAGATCCCGACATCATGGACCAAGCAGCATGAAAAATTCTACAGAACTCCGGAAATCGTCAACGACGCCGTTGAACGCGAACTGGCATCTCTAGCCTTGGCCTTCCGCCCGGAATTGGCGGCGCGCTGGCAATATCTGTTCACGCGCAATCCGCCGGATGAACTGCATGTCTCCTTTATGCGGCGTCAGATTGCTCACCGGCTACAGGAAAATGTCTTCGGACAGGTCCCCCAGCACATAGAGGATTTGTTGTGGAAAGCCTACACGCAAGGCATGAAGAAAGCGGACCGGCACGGTCTGTACATCGGGTCACAACTGATTCGGGAATGGAAACGGGAAAAGTTCGTCGTGACCGTCCGACCGGAAGGCTATGAAGTGCGTGGCCGGATATTCAAGAGCCTGAGCGGGGCCGCCAAATTCATCACCGGAACCAATTGGAACGGCGCGGATTTCTTTGGGATTCCTCCCCGGCAAGCCGCTCTTGCCTGAACTATTTCCCAATCATATGAAGGTTCATGATGATCTATTTTGACTTTTCATGGTTTATGTGGTAATGTAACAGATGACACCGAACAAGACCGCAAAACACCCGGAGGAAGTGGGTATGCAGCATCCGTCGGCGTATTGTGAGAGAAGCTGAATTTTATGCAAAAGAAGAATTGGGCATTTCGAATCAAGAAAATAATTTCACGGCTGTTTTTGACCTTGACAGCTATTTGGCTGATTTTGTTCTCGGCGCTTCTGTTTCCGTCCTGTGCCACGTGGCTGTTGATCTGCGTGTTGTTGTTGCTTGCATTCGGCGGCCTGATTGGCCAAGCGATCTTGAGCCACCTGAGCCGTACGTATCCGCAACTCACGGCAAATGACCTATCTGCACCATGCTACCTGGTCGCTGTCGCCGGAAGCGGATTCCAGAGGCATTCCCACAGGGTGCCAGAAAGCTGGTTCGATGACAAATTCATCATCCGCCTCACCGAAGCAGGGCGGGTTGCCGAGATGCTGCAAAACGCGGGAACCGATTTTCGGCTCTGTATCTCCATGCCGGAACATCCTGAATTGCATGGAGAAAAGCTACTGGGGCTTCGGACATTTTTCGCCCGGTTCGGGATTCCTCCGGACCATATCCACATCGTCGATACCGAATTGGATTCCGCAGATGAAGTGGACGCATTCAGTCGATATGGCTTGCCGGTCATCATCGTGTCCAACAGCTGGCATGTCCCGCGCCTGATGCTACTGGCCCGTTTTCAGCACCGCCATGCGATTGCGGCTCCGGCCGGGCAACTCTTCGCCATGCCCCGCATGCACGGTTTTTCCGGCCTGCCGCCGACCGCAGAAAACCTTCAATTATTGGAATGCGGTCTCCACGAACTGGCGGGAATGTTTTGGGTTTTCTGGAAATACCGCGGCGTACGGGCAGCTCATTTTTCGAGCAATCATGATCAAGGAACATAACTAAGTATTTATATGTTTATTACAAGAAGCTGATTGACTTTTGATGTTCGTCCGTTATATTTATTATCGTGTTGTTTTAGGGAACTGATTTGGGAAACAGGGAATCTATGGGTGTAGATCTTTCTTCAGCAACAACGGTGTTGTTACCGACGTTTGCCGGACAACGTGCGGCATTGTCTGATGACAGCAGCCGTCAGGCTGAATTTTCGAATACGCAGGGTTCTCTCCAATCGGTCATTTTCCTGCTGAAAATGCAATGGGGGTTATTTTCCTGTTTTTCCGCATGGATGGCATGGCTTTGCCTTGCCGTGACGTTAGATCCGGCTTTTCGTCGACAAAGGTATTGTTTCCGCTGTCGGCGTTTTGCTTTTACAGGTTAATGCAATCGCGAATTCCGGCTTGACTGTCGAATCCAGATTGTTTTTATGATGCGACGGCTTGGAAAAAGGCTGTTGCATCAAGGTGCCGTCACATGGTCGAAATGATCACGTGATGGTGCCACTGCATGGAAAGATTCTGTGTTTCAGCATGAATAAGATCAAAATCGAGAAGAAAAACGATTGTTATTGGGGGTATGCCTATCTGCGGCCCCAGACAGAAAAAAAAGTGGCGGAGAAGCTCGGAAACGCCGGAATTCTCTGTTATCTGCCGGTAATTCCACGCGCACGGATGATGCATTACACCAAAGTGGTTACCGAAATTCCGATGTTCAGGAGCTACATTTTTCTGTGCCTGGGGCGATATGAAGCCGCTGATTTGAAAATCAGGGAAAAGCAGATTGTCAAAATCGACCTACAGTTTGAGGAAGCTCGGGAAGATACATTAATTTACGAACTTCGGGCATTGCAGCAATGCGAAGAACTTGCAAAGTCCTCACCGGTTCTGATCAATCCCGGAATCCGCAAAGGGGACAGGGTCCGGATTACCGAAGGTCCGCTGAAAGACCTGGTTACGGATGTGATACGACGCGAGGATGAGCGCGATGCGATTATCGTGAATGTTTCGATTCTGGGTCAACACATCGAATATCCCGTCTCCGCCGGGGAACTGAAGAAAATCACTCAATAATCGGTTGCCGCGAAATTCGTCGCCGGAAGCATCGGCCCGGCGCAAAAGCGGACAAAACAGTTTTGCAGTCGGTTCAGCGAATCAAAACATACAATTGGGGCAATGTGCATGAAAAAGGCCCTCTCGGTTGTCCTGCCTCTGGGGAGACTCCTGATCGGTCGGTTGCTGTTTCTCAACGCTTCTCCGCCGGATGGGCATGACAAGATCGTCAACGCCGGGAACGAGGTTGTGGCCTTGAAGAGCAATCGGTCCGGAGAATGGTATGTGCTTCCCCGCTATCGTTTGCTGCTCAGCTGTCATATGCTGGAGCGAATCGCGCGGAGATCGTTGCTTTGAAAATATTGGTTTGGAAAAAACGCGTAGAGCAAGTGCCGCTTTCCCTCGGAATGAACGCAACGCTCTATCTGAATGGATAAAAAAAGTACCAGGCAAGTTGGGAGAAGCAAAAATGCTTTTGAAAGTGAAGTCCGGTGAAATCAAGCTGGCCCTGATCGGTCTGGGCTATGTGGGGTTGCCGCTGGCGGTCGAATTCGGCAAGAAGTTCGACACCGTCGGATTTGATGTCAAGCCGGCGCGGCTGGAAGCGCTGCGCAATGGCACGGATGCGACGCTTGAGACCTCGCCGGAAGAACTGAAGGCAGCGACGAGCCTCCGCTATTCCGGCAACCCGGAAGATCTGCGCGATCGCGATATCTTCATCATAACCGTTCCGACTCCGGTGGACAAGTACAACCGCCCGGACCTGACTCCTTTGTACAAGGCCAGCGAGACGGTCGGCAAAGTCATGAAGCCCGGTGCGATCGTTGTTTACGAGAGCACCGTCTACCCCGGCTGCACCGAAGAGGAATGTGTTCCGGTGCTGGAGAAGTTTTCCGGATTGAAATTCAATCGGGATTTCTTCTGCGGCTATTCGCCGGAGCGGATCAACCCCGGTGACAAGGAACACACGCTGACGAAGATCCTCAAGATCACCTCGGGCTCCACGCCGGAGATTGCCGGAGTCGTCGATGCGCTGTACAACAGCATCCTCCGGAACGGTACTTACAAGGCGAGTTGCATGAAGGTGGCCGAGGCCGCCAAGGTGATCGAGAACTCCCAGCGCGACCTCAACATCGCCTTCGTCAACGAGCTGGCGAAGATTTTCCACCTGATCGGCATCGACACCGGCGAAGTCCTGGAAGCCGCCGGGACGAAGTGGAACTTCCTCAAATTCAAGCCCGGCCTGGTCGGCGGCCACTGTATCGGCGTAGACCCTTATTATCTGACCCGATACACCGCGTAAAGCTCCCCTCCCCTGCCTTCCATACTATTCCGTAAACGTCCTTGAATACAATGGATTTGCGTTGTTTACTCCATTGCATCCCTTGTCATCTCCTCCTCCAATCCCCTCTTCTTTTTGCCCTGGAACTTCTCTGATTCTAACGTTCTCCGGGCCCGATACAACCCTCCGCCACCTCTTCATCATGCTTATTACAAGTCTCTTGCACCCATCTCTCATTGTACGGATGTAATTGCCCCTCTCTGAAACGTCAATGCAACAGAATTCATGCCATAAGTGCATGCTTTTTATCGTTTTGCATTGACCACCGCCCGGATTTCCTCCAGGTAGGCGGCGACGGTGAACTCGCGGTCGAAGCGTTCTTCCACCAACCGCCGCCCGGCGAGGCCCATCGCCCGGCGCTGTTCGGGGGTGCAGCCGAGAAATTGCTCGACCGCTTCCGCCACCGCTTCGCCCGATTGAGGGCGAAAGAGGAATCCGCTTTGCCCCGCTTCCACCGCTTCGCGGCAACCGGGGACGTCGCCGGTCAGCAGCGGCCGCCCGTAGGCGGCTCCCTCCAGAAGCACGTTGGACATGCCCTCGTGGTAGGAGGGCAGCACCACCGCGTGGATCGAACGCATCAGCGTTTCGACCGCCGCATTGTCGAGGAAGCCGTGATAAATGATGGTCCCGGCGTCGTTCGCCTCCCGCAGCATGGTTTCATACTCCGGTTCTTCGGTGAATCCGGCGTAATGGAATTCACATTCCGGATGGGTTGCGCGGATTTTCCGGGCGGCGTACAAATACTCCGCCACGCCTTTTTCGCGGCTGGCCCGCGCCTCCATGAGAAAGCGGATTTTTCCG
>Ga0209373_10002682_pt1 | contig 17375 bp, 12 predicted proteins | sample Higcelweek5metaG_FD_187173 | JGI IMG/M metagenome (GOLD analysis project Ga0209373, IMG submission 187173) | Freshwater pond sediment microbial communities from the University of Edinburgh, under environmental carbon perturbations - High... | ecosystem: Environmental > Aquatic > Freshwater >... | reverse complement strand
TTCAGGAGGTCCACTTTGGACAGGGTGGGTGCGGCGTCCGTCATCGTCCAATCATGTACCAGCAGAGGCCGGGATGCACAAGCGGCGCACAGGTGGGCAGCCGGAGAAGGGACAAGCCTCCGGCGGCCAAAGCGGGAGCCGAATATGCCTCCGACGGCCAAGCCGGAGCCGAATATGCCTCCGACGGCCAAGCCGGAGCCGAATATGCCTCCGGCGGCCAAAGGGCCTGAGGCCCTTTGGAATCCCCATGGCAAGCGAAAAGGCTGGGCCGCGCAACGCGCCGCCCAGCCTTTTCGCTTGGATCGAGGGGGTTCGGGGAGAATCATTCCCCCCGGCGGGGTCCAGGGGCAGCGCCCCTGGCTGGGGTGCAGGGGCGGTGCTCCTGGCGGCCTTACTCCCCTTCCTCCAGCGGCAGCACCACGTAGAAGTTGTTGCCCAGCTCCGAGGGCTCGTAGCCGACCATTCCGCCGTGCAGCTCCACCACCTGGTGCACGAAGGCCAGGCCGTGGCCCGTGCCATGCTCGCGCTGCGTGGATTGGGAGCGGAAGCCCGGCCGGAACAGCCCTTCGCGCTCGGGCGGCGGCACGGTGGTTCCGGTGGTGAAGACGTTGAGCTTCACCCCTGGCCGCCCCTGGCCAAAGGCCTCGGGCAGGATCGTCCAGCCGTAGGCCATGAATTTGAGCGGCAGTCCGTCGGGCCCGGTGACCGTGCGCGTGTATTTCACGGCATTGGAGAACAGGTTGGCGTACACCTGGGCGATGAGGCCCAGGTCGGCCATGAGGAGGATAGGCTGGTCCGGGATGCCGCCCATGGACAGGTCGATGGCGATGCCCCGGTCCTCCATGCGCGGCCGGTAGCGCTCCACCTGCGGCTCCACCACCTGCTTGAGCAGGTTCACGCGGCGTTTCTCCAGCACGTAGCGGCCTTCCTGGAAGTGCCGCCGCCGCAGCAGGGTTTCCAGGAACAGGCTGGTCTGGGCATAGTGGCTGCTGATCTCGGCGTACTGGTCGGAGAGGCGCGTCTGGATGAAGTCCAGGCTGGCGGTGAAGTCCGCCGGGGTCTCTGCCGGGGCCTCGGCCACGCAGCGGGCCAGGGCGCCGATGGAGGCGTTCAGGCGGTTGAAGAAGAGCTTGAAGACCATGTTCGGCACGATGACGTTGTGCCCGATGTCCTCCACGAGGTTCTGGATGAAGGACAGGTGTTCGCGGTTCTTGGACCGGGCCAGGAGGTTGTGCAGCTGGAAGCCGATGCGCCCGGCGTACTTCTCGAAATACAGCTGCGTGTGGCGCGAAAGCGCGGCCCCGCCCGCCACCTCCAGCCAGCCCATGACATTGTCGGGCACCTCGAAGCCCAGCACGTCCCCGGTGTCCTTGCGGCCGAAGATGGGCGCATAGTAGTTCGCGCCGCGCACGGCCGGAAACGGCGGCGGTTCGGACTCCGGCAGGGCGGCGGGCAGCTTGAGGCAGCGCATGAGCTTCCAGGCCTTGGGGCCGGTGCGCAGGTACAGGCGGCAGTCCTGGTCGAAAAAGAGCATGGGCAGCTGCACGCACAGGCTCAGGAAGTCGCGCCGCGTATCGAACTCCTGGGCCAGTTCGAAGAACACGGTGAGCATGCGCAGCTCGTCCGGGGTGAAGGAGTAGGACTCGGCGTCGTCGAGCTTCTGGAGCACGCGGCGGTTCATGCCCTCCTTGCGCACGGGGTCGTTCTCCATGCACTGGGCCGGGTCTGGCGGCAGGGGCGGCCGGGGATCGTATGCGGGCGCTTGCTCCTGGTCCGTGGATGTGTGCATTGGGCTGTCCCCGTTCTTCATGTTCACCTCGGATTCAGGCCGCTGCGGCCCGGACGTTTTGGATGCCCAGCACAAGCCGTTCCACATCAAGGCCGCGCACGGCCTCCCCGTTCGGAGCCATGTTCCAGGCCCAGGTCTCGCCGCCGGGGCCGGGGGCCACCCCGAAGAGCAGGTCCGCCTCGTAGTCCACGACGCCTTGGCGAAGCCCGCGTTCGGTCACGTCGGTGACCAGGCAGGCCGGACAGGGCAGGGCCCGCAGCCCGTCCAGGTGCTGGCGCACGATGGCTGCGGCCAGCTCCGCGCGGGGCGGCTCCTCCAGGTCGTGGGGCAGCGCGTCCAGGGCGAACAGCGGCAACTGCGAGAGCAGGTTCGCCGAGTACGCGAAATCAAGCCCGCCACGGGTTTTTGCCAGTCCGGCGGCCAGCTCCCCCAGGACGTCCGGCAAGGGCTGGCCCAGGGCCTCCGGCAGGCGGTCCAGCCGGCCCGTGAGGTCGGTGGCCAGGGTCTGCACGTTGCCCAGGCGCATGGCCCTGGCGCGAACCTCGGGCACAAAGGCCATATCGGCCAGAATCACTGTTTCAAACAGGGCGGAGAGCTCGTCCAGGGGCACGTCCAGCAGCAGGCCGGAGCCCAGCACCAGGGCTGTGCGCCGCGCGCCCTCCGGGCAGGCGCGGGCGGCCGCCAGGGCCAGGGCGCGGCAGCGGGCCAGGTGCGGCTCCCAGGCCGCGCCGTGGCGCTTGTGGCGCGCCCAGATGGCCACCTGCTGGGCCAGGTGCCCGTGGGGGTCGTCCTGGCCGCGCAGGCGCGCTGCCGCATATTTGACGGCCTCGGCCAGCATGGGGCTAGACCCCGACCTCGTTGAACTTCTCCGGCACGGCGTGGCACACGGGGCAGCGGCCTGGCGCCTCGCCCGCGTGCACGTAGCCGCAGATGACGCAGACGTGATAGCGCGTGGCGGCCCGGGCCAGGGGCTGGCCGGGTTGCCCGATGCCGGGCAGGGCCAGGTGGCTTTGCACGGCGCGGGCCATCTGGGTCAAGAGCGAGCCTGCGGCCTTGTCGGCGTCGGCCTCGGACTGCAGGGTCCAGCCCAGGGCGTTGACGGCCATCTCGCGGGCCTCCTGCAGGGCCAGGGCCAGGTTCTCGGAGCTGGTGCCGATGCGCCCGCGCAGGAAGGTCAGGGCCTTCCTGGCGTGCACCTCCTGGGCCTCGGCCAGGGCGCGCAGGGCCAGGGCCGCGTCCGGCTGGCCGTCCTGGGCGGCCTTCTGGGAGCGCACGCGGTTTTTCGCGGCGGCCAGGGACTGGTGCACAAAGGCCTGGGTCAGCGGGGTCATGTCAGCGGGCATGGGTTCTCCTTGGTCGGATTTGCGGGGCAGGGTGTCAGGGCCTGCTCGACGGCGCGGAGCATCTCGGCCCTGGTGAAGGGCTTGCGCAGGATGGAGCGTGCGCCCAGACGGCGTGCCAAGTCCAGGTAAACCTCCGGGGTGAGGCGCCCCCCGCCGGACATGACCAGGGCGCCCACGCCCGGGCTCAGGCGCTGGAGATTCAGCAGCACCTCGAAGCCGTCGACCTCGGGCATGACCACGTCGGTGATGACGAGATCCGGCGGGTCCCGCTCCAGGCTCTCCAGGGCCTGGCGCCCGCTTGCGGCCGGGATGGCTTCGTAGCCGCTGGCCGCGAGCGTGCAGCAGACCATGTCGCGCACGTCGTCGTCGTCGTCGACAACCAGAATCCTATGAGGCATGGGCTTCCCCCCGGGTGTTGGCGAGCGCCTGGCGGACCATGCGGGCCAGCTCGCTCGTGGTGAAGGGCTTGTTGAGCAGCCAGGCTTCGCCCAGGGCCTGGAACCGGTCAGGAGGGATGACCGTGCTGAAGCCGGAACACAGGATCACAGGCAGGTCCGGGCGCACCTCGCGCAGGCGCGTGGCCAGCTGGAGGCCGGAGAGCCGGGGCATGCTCTGGTCGGTAAGGACGAGGTCGAAGGACTGGGGGCTGGCCAGAAAGGCCTTGAGCGCGGCCTCGGGGCGGCTGTGGGCGGCCACCTGGTAGCCCAGGGGCTCCAGGGTCTGGCACACCAGGTCCAGCAGGTCGGTTTCGTCGTCCACCAGCAGGATGCGTTCGCGGCCCGTGGGATTGTCCGGTCCCGGCTCGTGGGCCGGGGCGGGGTTGTCCGGGGCTGCGGGCAAAAGCACCGTGAGGCGTGCGCCCTGGCCCGGCTCGCTCTCGGCGAAGACCGTGCCGCCCAGGCTTGCGACGATGCCGTGGACCACGGCCAGGCCGAGCCCGGTGCCCTCGCCGGAGCCCTTGGTGGTGAAGAAGGGGTCGAAGATGCGGCCCATGACCTCCGGGGCGATGCCCTCGCCGGTGTCCTCCACGGTCAGGGACAGGTACTGCCCGGCGGGCAGCCTGTGCGGGTTGTCCGGGGTATTGTCGTCCAGGCGGGCAAGCCGCGTCGCGACGCTCATGCGGCCGCCGCTCTTCATGGCCTGGGCGGCGTTGGTGCACAGGTTCATGACGATCTGGTGGGTCTGGGAGGGGCCGGCCAGGATGGCGCAGTCCTGGGCCTGCAGGTCGGCCGCGATCTCGATGTCTTTTGGCAGGGTGGCCTCCATGAGCCGCAGGACTTCGCCGATGACCTTGTCGGCGTGCAGGGTGCTCTGCTCGCGGTCGGCGCGGCGGCTGAAGGTAAGGATCTGCCGCACCAGTTCCTTGGCGCGGCTGCTGGCCTTGAGCACGCGCGAGAGGCTGCTCCTGGCCCGGCTTTCCTGCGGGGTGTCGTCCAGGGCGAGCTCGGTGAAGCCCATGATCGAGGCCAGGATGTTGTTGAAGTCATGGGCGATGCCCCCGGCCAGGGTGCCCAGGGCCTCCATCTTCTGGGCCTGCCAGAGCTGCCGCTCCAGAACCCGCTTCTCGGTGACGTCCCGGCACACGGCCACGAAGCTCATGACCTCGCCGTCGGTGTCGCGGATGGCCGAGACGGTGAACTCCACCTCCACGTTCTGCCCGTGGCCGGGCCGGGCAAAGGAGCTGGCGCCGCGCCACACTCCCCCGCCCTCGTCCTGGCGCGCGGCGGAGTCCTGGTGCCGCAGACCGGCCTGCTGAATCTCCTGCACGAACAGCCCCTGCCTCCTGGCTTCGGCGCCGGAGAGTCCGGTCATGCGCTCCAGGGCGGGGTTGATGTAGGTGATGGCGCCGTCCTTGTCGGTGATGAGCACGCCCTCGGCGGCCTGCTCGATGGCCCGGTGCAGGCGCCTCAGCTCAATCTCCGCCTCCTTGCGCGCGGTGATGTCCGAGCCCACGCTCTGGAAGGCCGTGAGGTTGCCCGCCGCGTCGAACACGGCGCGGTCGGTCCAGCTCTGCCAGCCGACGCTCCCGTCGGGCAGGGCGACCTGGTGCTCGTAGGTGGTGACCGGGGCCTTTGCCGTGAAGGAGCGCAGGTGCGCCAGGATGCCCGCGCGCTCCTGCACAGGCACAAGGTCAAGGAAGCTTTTGCCCAGCAGCTCCTCCGCCGGCTTGCCGAAGGCGGCGCAATAGCTCCGGTTGACGTAGCTGATGGTCCCGTCTGGCAGGGACCGGCAGATGAGCGCCGGGGAGTCCTCGGCCAGGGTGCGGAACTTCTCCTCGCTTAAGGCCAGGGCCTCCTCGGCGCGGCGCAGGTCGGTGACGTCGTTGGCCACGCAGATGAGTCCCGTTATGACGCCCCTGGCGTCGCGCCGGGGCAGCTTGTGGGCGATGAACCGGCGCAGGCCCTGGGGCGTGGCGACCTCCTCCTGGATGTTCATCTTGGCCTGCCCGGTCCGGAAGACCTCCTGGTCGTCCGCGCGCACCTTTTGGGCCAAGCCGCTGGGGAAGACTTCCTCCAGCGGAACGCCGAGGACGGACTCGTCCAGGCCCATGATCCGGAACCAGGCCTCGTTGGCGCGCAGGATGCGGTTGTCCAGGCTTTTGTAGAAGATCATGGCCGGGACGCCGTTGAACAGGGTCAGGATCTCGCTGTTCTGCTCCTTGAGCGTCTCCTCGGCCTGCTTGCGCTCGGTGATGTCGATGCCGAAGGCGATGAGCCCGGTGATCTCCCGGCCCTGCCGGAGCAGGCTGTTGCGCCAGGAGATGAGCCGCTGCCGACCGTCCCTGGTCGTCAGCGGGGTCTCGTTGTGCCGGGAAAGCCCGATCTTCCCTTCCATGACCTGGGCGTAGTTGGCGGCGATGGCTTTGGCCCGCCAGCTGGAATACATGGTGGTGAACCAGTCGTTGCCGAGCATCTCGCCCTGGGCGCGGCCGGTGATCTCCTCGGCTGCGGCGTTGAAGGCCGTGACCCGGCCCGCGCGGTCCAGGCCCACGACCATGGCGCTGGCGCCTTCCAGCAGGCTTTCGGCGTAGTCCCTGGCCTGGCGGATCTCGTTGGCGTCGCGGCGGGCCTTGAGCACGCGCCACAGGCCGGAGAGAAAGAGCTGCAACTGGCGGGCATCGGTGTCGTCGTAGGGCTCGGGCTTGTCCCCCACGCCCATCATGGCCAGGACGCGGCCGTCCTCCACCAGGGGCACGCCCATGTGCCGCAAGATGGGCGCGTGGCCCTCGGGCAGGGGGCGGCGGCCCGGGTGGGAGGGATAGTCGTTGATGATGGAGGGGACGCCGGTGCGCAGGCAGTCGGCCCAGATCCCGCCCTTGCCGATGGAGAAGGTCGCGTCCGCATGCTGTTCCGGCAGCAGCGCGCAGCGCTCCCTGGCCGTCCTGGACCAGACGGCCTTGCAACAGTCCGCTTCCCCGCCCTCGACGAAGATGAGGTAGCCGTTGCGGCTGCCGGTGAGGCGCACGCCCTGCTCCAGGGCGAAGTCCACAAGCTCGTCGGTGCTGGCTGTGTCCATGTGGGCCAGGGTGAACAGGGCCTCCAGGCGTTCCTCGGTAAGGCCCTGGGTGGCGAGGGCCTGGTCGCGCTGGTCCACGGCCAGCTTGAGCCTGCGGTTCAGGCGCAGGAGAGAGAGGGAGCGCCAGGCCAGCAGCGCGGCGGTGAGGCTCGCGGCCAGGGCGGCCATGGTCCAGAGCGCCACGGGCGAAAACCGGGGAGGCTCCGGCGCGGGGTGCCACTGGCTGTAAAGCTCCCGGAAGGCCTGGGTGTCGCTGAAGGCGTGCAGGGCCGCATCCAGCCGCGCCAGCAGCTGCGGGGCGTCGCGGTTCACGGCCAGGCCCCGGCCGATCTCGAACAGGGGGCGGGCGCTGCTTTTGAGCTTCTGCTCCACCCCTGCGGCGCGGGCGGCCTGCCGCACTGCCGGGGCGACGTAGACCAGGGCGTCGGCCCGGCCCGCGAGCACGTCGAAGATGGCCTCGGCCAGGGTCTGGGTGAGCAGGATGTTCAGGTCCGCCCGGCCCACCAGCCGTTCCACGGGGATGCTCCCGGACACCAGGGCCAGCCGTTTTCCGGCCAGGACGTCGAGGGTCTCCAGCGGCGGGGCGGCCGCGCGGTAGAAGATGTGCACGGGCAGAACCTCAAAGAACCGGGTGAACCCCAGGGCCTGCTCCCGGCCCGGGCTGGCGCCCAGGCCGGGCACGACCTGGACCCTGCCCTGGCGCAGCAGCTGCTCGGCCTCGACGATGGTGGCCGTGGTGATGAAACGCAGGCTGAACCCGGCGTCCGCCGCAACGCGCCGCAGCACCTCCACGGCGAAGCCGCCGGGCGCGCCGTCGGCGGCGGGGACATAGAACGGCGGCATGTCGGCCGGGACGGCGGCGAGGAGCTCCCGGGACTGCGGGCCGGGCGGTGGCGCAGCCGAGGCCGGAGCGGCCAGGGCCAAACCGCCGTGGCACAGGGCGAGGCCGCACAGCAGTGTGGCGAGGCGGAAAAAGGCGGCCATCAGGCCCAGGAGGCCGCCGGTGGGGGCGTGGTCCGCCCGCACGGGGCAGGCCCGGCCCCTGCGCGGGGCCGCTGGCGGGTCGCTGGACATGAGGCGCTCCGCACGGGGGCCAGCCGCGCTATTTGATGGCCCGGTTGATGTAGTCCTCGAGCATGATCCGGTCCACGGGCTTGGGCATGAACCAGGTGGCCCCGATCTCCAGCAGGCCCGCGATCTCGTTGACGCCGATGAAGGCGGACATGATGATGATGGGCATGCTGGCGAAGCGTTGGTCCTCGCGGATGGTGCGGATGAGTGTCGTGCCGTCCATGCCCGGCATCATCATGTCGGTGATGAGCAGGTCGAAGTGGTTCGCGGCGCAGAGAGTCTCCCAGGCGTGGCGCCCGTTGGGGCTCACGACGGCGCAGTGGCCCATGCGGTCGACCACGGTGGCCACGAACCTTTGCGACAAGGCATCGTCTTCAGCGATGAGAATCTTGGTCATCACGCACTTCCTTCAGGGACAGGGGGGGACGAAAGGCATAGGCAGTCAAGAGCATCAAGAACTGTTCCAGTTTTCCTTGCTTCGCTAACATCCTGCCTAGACTTGGAATGTTTTGAACAAGCCCCAGCGGCCCGTTCCTTATTCCGGAAATTTCGGAAAATCAGCTTGGCTGCGGTTGCCCCGGAGCAGCCCGTGCTTGGCCAGCAGCTCGTACAGCCTGGCCGACTTGAGGCCGGAGAAACGCGCGGCCCGCGCCACATCCCCGTTGGTGTGCAGGAACAGGGTGGAGAAATAGTCGCGCTCGGCCTTGTCCAGCGCGCGCGCGCGGTGCTCGCGCCAGGGCTTGAGCGCGGCGGCCTCGTCGGCGGCGCCGTCAGCCAGGGCGGTCTCTTGCCCGGCCTCGGCCCTGTCGGCCACGCTGCGGCGCAGGAGCCGCACGCGCAGGTCAAGGGGCAGGTGCTGGGGCAGGAGGACATGCTCACCATGTGCCGAAACCAGGCTCATGTCCACAGTCTGCAGAAGTTCGCGCACATTGCCCGGCCAATCGTGGGTCTTGAGCAGCTCCATGTATTCCGGGCTGGCTTCGATGGCGCTTTCTGCGAGTTGGTCCTGGACCTTGGCCAGGTGGGCCTCGACCAGGGCCTGGATGTCGCCCTCGCGTTCGCGCAGGGGCGGCAGCTCGATGCGGAAGGCCCGCAGCCGGTACAGCAGGTCGTCGCGGAACTCGCCGCGCCGGACCATGGCCGAGAGGTCGCGGTTGGTGGCGGCCACCAGGCGGAAGTCGCTCTTGATCTCGGTCTCGCCGCCCAGGGGCCGGAAGCGCCGCTCCTGGAGCACGCGCAGGAATTTGGCCTGCACGGACAGGGGCAGCTCGCCCACCTCGTCCAGGAACAGGGTGCCGCCGTCGGCCTGCGCGATGAGCCCGGTCTGGCGGCGGCTGGCCCCGGTGAAGGAGCCGCGCTCGTGGCCGAAAAGCTCACTCTCGGCCAGGTTGCCGGGCAGGGTGGTGCAGTCCACCACCACGAAGCGGCTCTTGGCGCGGCAGCTGCTCTGGTGGATGGCTTGGGCGAAGACCTCTTTCCCGGTGCCGGTCTCGCCGCTGATGAACACGTCGACGCGGCTGGCGGCGGCCATGGCGGCCCGGGCCAGGCAGGCGGTCATCTTCGGGCTGGTGCCCACGATGCCCGAGCCTGCGGCCAGGGTCGGCGCCAGCCGCCGCTGCTTCTCCTCGCGGTAGGCCAGGGCGCGCACCAGCGGCAGCACCATGCGGTCCACGGAGGTGGGCTTCTCGATGTAGTCCCAGGCTCCGCAGCGCAGGGCCAGCTCCGCGCCGTCCGGGTCGCCCTGGCCGGTGATGATGATGACCTCCGGAGCGTCGACGCTGGCGCGCATCTCCTCCAGGGCGTTGATGCCCGAGCCGTCCGGCAGGCGCACGTCCAGATACACCAGGTCGGGCTTCTCGCGCGCCAGGACGACCCTGGCCTCGGCCAGGGTGCCTGTGCACAGGGCCGTGTGTCCGCGTCTGCCCACGGCGTCCGCCAGCAGCTCGCGGATGAGCTCGTCGTCGTCCACCACGAGGATCTTGGCCATGCATGCTCCAACACGCTTGTGCGACAAAGTATTCTGGAAATACCGGAATAGTTCTGCTGGGACCATACCAGAGGCAGGCTGAATTGGCTAGGGGGGTGTCCACGGATATGCGCAATCTCCGGCAATTCAAGGAGAAGACACAATCTGGAGGCGTTGGAATGATTATTGATAGGAGAGCAGTGTGCGCCGGACGGCAACGTCCCGGCGGCCGCGCCGGTCGTACCGGCGTGTCTGCCGGGCAGGTGGGGGGCCTGCCCGGCTCTTTTTTTGCGCCCGCGAGCTAGAACCGCGCGTACAAAAACGGCGTGAAGCCCTCGGTGGCGAAAATCAGCGAAAGCCAGACCAGGGTGAAGAGCAGCGCCGGGGTGTACCAGCGCTGGCCGCGCAGCATCAGCAGATCCTCCCGGCCAAGCCCGCTCAGTGCGTGGGCCAGCACCGTGAGCGCAAGCGCCGCCCAGACGAAGGGGTGTATCCAGTGCACCACCCCGCCAGCACCCAGCATGGCCGAGACGATGTGCCGCGCGTGCCCCAGATCCTCGGCCCGGAAGGGAATCCAGCACAGCCCCGCGAACAGCGTGGCCCAGGCCCAGGCAAGGCTTCCGCTCAGGAGTGAATGGCCGCGACGCCCGCGCCATTCCCGCCACAGCCGGTGCGCGCAGAGCCCCAGGCCGTGCAGCGCGCCCCAGAACACGAAGGTCCAGCCCGAGCCGTGCCAGACGCCGCAGAGCAGCATGACCAGCATGAGGTTGAAGAGGGTGCGCGCCTCGCCCTGCCTGCTGCCGCCCAGGGGGATGTACAGGAAGTCCCGGAACCAGAAGGACAGGCTCATGTGCCAGCGCCGCCAGAACTCGGAAGGGTTTTTCGACGCGTACGGGAAGTTGAAGTTCTCGGGCAGGCGCACGCCCAGGGCTCTGGCCGCGCCAATGGCCATGTCCGAGTAGCCGGAGAAGTCCAGGTAGATCTGCAGGGCATAGGCCAGGGCTGCGGCCCAGGTGGAGGCCGCGTCATAGGCCCCGGCGTTGCCGTAGACCTCGGCCACGTAGAGCCCCAGGCGGTCGGCCAGCACCAGCTTCTTGAACAGGCCCATGCAGAAGCGCCGGAAACCCTCGTACAGGTCTTCGGCGCCGGGCCTTTGCAGGGCGTCCAGTTGGGGCAAGAGCTCCTCGGCGCGCACGATGGGCCCGGCCGAGAGCACCGGGAAGAAGGTGGCGAAGCAGAGCACGTCCAGGGGGCTTTTGCGCGCGGGCAGGCGTCCCGCATGCACCGCCGCAAGGTAGGTGATGGCCGAGAAGGTCTGGAAGGACAGGCCGAGCGGCATGATCAGCCAAAGCGTGGACCCGGCCGGAGCGCTGAGGAAGAAATTCGCATATTTGAAGAAGGCCAAAAGCCCCAGGTGCAGGGCCAGGCCGTGAGCAGGGACAAGGCCAGTCCGAGGACCCAGTGGCGCAGGGGCGGGGCGCTCATGGCCGGGCCTTGCCGCACAGCCCTGTCAGCAGTGCCTCGGTGGCCTCGACCATGCGCGGCACCCCGAAATTCACGACGATGCGCTCCCGGCAGGCTGCACGCAGGTCCTGGCCGTCCCTGCCCAGGCGCTCAAGCAGGTCCTCCAGCCCGGCGGCAAGGGCCTCGGGCTCGCCCTTGGGGACGACCCTGCCCGTGTCGCCCAGGACCAGGGCCGCGTCGCCCACATCCGTGGAGCAGCAGGGCACGCCGCAGGCCATGGCCTCGCCCAGCACGTTGGGGAAGCCTTCGCCAAAGACCGAGGACAGGCACAGGGCGTCCAGGGAGTTGTACACCTCGGGCATGTCCGTGCGCATCCCGGCCCAGACGAGCCTCTCGGCCAGGCCAAGTCCGGCGGTTTGGTCGCGGAGCTTTGCGGCGTAGTCCTCCGGCCCGCCGCCCACGCAGACAAAGCGCGCCTCCGGGCGTCGTGCGGCCAGCAGGGCCGCTGCGCGCAGAAAATTCGTGTGGTCTTTCATGGGGTCCAGCCGCGCCACAAGGCCGATGAGCGCCTCACTGGGCCTGATGCCCCAGTCTTGCCGCAGGGCCGCGCCCAGGGCCCTGTCCGGCTGGCAGCGGACCGTGTCGATGCCGTTTGGCACCACCACGGTTGTGGCGGCTTTGAAACCGCGCGCCAGGGCGTTGCGCCGCCCAGCCTCGGAATTGGCGATGACCAGCTCGGCCCGGTTGGAGAGCCGTGCCTCCAGAGCGTGCATGACGCGGCTGGCGCGGCCATGGGCGTAGGCCGAGTGGTCCACGTCCGTGGCACGCAGGCCCATGACCAGCCTGGTGGCCGGGAAAAACGGTTTGAGCAGTGCGCCCAGAACGCAGGGCAGGGTCAGAAAGGCGTAGTGGACCTGGGGCCGGAAGGAGCGCAACAGCCCGGCCAGCCCGGCGGCCACGTGCACGTTGCCCAGGCGGCTGGTTTTGCCCAGCACCGCCAGCCGTGCCGCGCCCAGGGAGTCCTGCAGCGGGCCGCCGCGCTCCAGGGCCACGGCCAGCACCTCGTGCCCGCGCGCGGCCAGCCCGGCGGCCAGTTCGGCGAACTGGCGCTCGGCCCCGCCGGGCATGAGGGAGGGGATGCTCAGGAGGAGGCGCATGGATCGGAGCCCTGGCCGAAGACAAGCTCGGCATGGCGCAGGAACACGAACTCGTTGCAGCCGGATTTGCCACCCACGGTGCGCAGGGAGCGTAGCGCAAATCCGCGCGCCCGGCAGAAGTCGAAGACCTGTTCCGGCGTGCTCGTTTCAAAGGGCCAGCCGCCCACCCAGTCCACCACATCGTGCCAGAAGCTCATGCCGCGCGGCAGGCCTGAGGAGCTGTGCCGCACCAGCGGATTGCGGCCACGCAGGAGGTCGGCCAGGGCCAGGGCTGCGCCCACGCCAAGGGCATAGCCCATTGCGATGGCCAGTCGCCCGGCTTTGGGGCTCTTGCAGTAGAGGCGCTTCATGGCCGCGTGCAGGGGCGTGAAAAAGGGCTGGTGGTTGTACAGCGCGAGAGCCAGCGTACCGCCTGGGAGCACGAGCCGGGCCGTGTTGTCGAGAGCCGCCCACTGGTCGCCGGTGTGGTGCAAGACACCCCAGGAATAGACCACGTCGAAGTTGCCCAGGCGTTCCAGGAACGCCCGGTCCAGGGCTGAGCCGCGCAGCACGGTCCAGCCGGGGTCGGCCGGGAAGAAGTGTTCACGCAGGAAGCTGGTGCAGGCCACAGAGTCCGGGTCGAAGTCGAAGGACACCACCTCTGCCCCAAGGCGGCGCGCGGCCAGGGAGAACAGCCCGGAGCCGGAGCCCAGGTCCAGCAAGCGCAGGCCCGTCAGGTCTTCCCGCTCCAGGAGCGCCCTGACAGACGCCTCGGCCTGGCGGATGCGCCCTTCATCCAGGCGCGAGAGAAAAGCGCTCCAGTTGGCTCCGAAGCTGAAGCGTTGTCCGGCGCTGGTTTCTTCGTCCCAGGTGCGTGTCATGCGGACTGTGTATCCGAGGCGGCAGGCTCGGTCAAACGCGGGGCCGATCCACTGGAAGGTCCATGCGCCAGGCCAGGAACATGAGCACGTCCCAGAGGATGTAGGTCCTGTGCTCGGAACCCGTGAGCAACTCTCGCCAGTACTGGTCCACCAACTGGAAGTTGAGCACGTCGCCGCACTGCCTCCGGCCCGTGGCCAGCACGTCCTCGGCCCAGGGCCGCAGTTCGCCCGGCAACCATCGAGCCAGCGGGATGCCGAAGCCCATCTTGGGCCGGTCCACTATTTCGCGCGGGACGTGGCGGTATAGGAGCTGTTTGAGCAGGTGCTTGCCGCTGCCGCCCCGCACCTTGAGGGATGTGGGCAGGCTGGCCGCAAACTCCACCACACGGTGGTCCAGCAGCGGCACCCTCGCTTCCAGGCTTACGGCCATGCTGGCCCGGTCCACCTTGGTCAGGATGTCGTCGGGCAGGTAGGTGAGCACGTCCCACAGCGACATGGCGCGGTATAAATCGACGTCTGGCCGCACCAGGTCAATGGCGGTGCGGGCCTCTGGCCCGGCCCCACGCACCAGCTCCCGCGGGCGCGGATGGTGCGAAACGAGGCGCTTGTAGAAGGCTGAGAATTCCGTGATGCCCAAGGCGTCCAGCCGCCACAACACTCGTTGTCCAAAGGTGCCGAAGTGCCGGGCCAGGCGTTCGGGCCGCAGGTGGGACGCCCCGGCGGCCAACCGCCGAGCGGGCAGCGGCACGCGGCACAGGCGCTGCCACCAGCGTCGGGCGTGGAAGTAACGGTCGTAGCCGAAGAACAGCTCGTCGCCGCCGTCGCCGGACAGGGCCACGGTGACATGCTGCCGCGCCAGCTTGCACACGGCGTAGGTCGGTATCTGCGAGGAGTCGGCAAAGGGCTCGTCCCAGAAGCGCGGCACCAGGGGTACGGTGTCCAGCAGGTCGCGCTCGGACAGGATGAGCTCGGTGTGCTCGCAGCCCAGGTGCGCGGCCACGGCGCGTGCGTGCGGGGCCTCGTTGAAGGCCGCCTCGGCAAAGCCGATGGAGAACGTTTGCACCGGGCGCTGGCTCTGGGCCTGCATGAGCGCCACCACCAGGGAGGAGTCGATGCCACCGGACAGAAAGGCCCCCAGGGGCACGTCGGCCAGCATGCGCAGGCCCACGGCGTCCTTGAGCAGGACCTCCAGCCGATCCAGGGCCTCGCCTTCGGTGCCGACAAACGGGGCCGCCGCGCCCTTGGCGTAGACCTCCTCGGCCAACCAGTAGGCCGAAAGCGCGGGCTGGCACCCAGGGGCCAGGGTCAGGATGTGCCCGGCCGGGAGCTTCTTTGCCCCGGTGTGGATGGAAAAGGGCGCAGGGATGTAGTTGTGCCGGAAATAGAGGGTCAGCGCCTGGCGGTCTATGTCCGCCTGGAAGTCCGGGTGCGCGCGCAGGGCCTTGAGCTCCGAGCCGAAGACGAAGTCCTTGCCCGCGAAGCCATAGTACAGGGGCTTGATGCCCAGCCTGTCGCGCACGAGCGAGAGCACGCGTTCCTGCCTGTCCCACAGGGCGAAGGCGAACATGCCGACAAAGCGCTTCACTGCGCTGGCCAGGCCCCACTCTTCGATGGCCGCCAGCAGGACCTCCGTGTCCGAACCGCCCCGGAAGGCGTGGCCCAGGGGCTCCAGTTCGGCGCGCAGCCGGGCGAAGTTGAAGACCTCGCCGTTGAAGCAGATGACATACCGGTCCGAGGCCGAGTGCATAGGCTGGCGGCCCAGGGGAGAGAGGTCGAGGATGGACAGCCTGCGGTGGCCCAGGCCGATGCCCATAGTTTCATCCAGCCAGAGGTCGGAGTCGTCTGGCCCGCGGTGGTGCAGGGTGTCGGTCATGGCGCGCAGAAGTCCTGGCGAGGTGTGACCGGAGTCGAGGGAGAGGATGCCTGCTATGCCGCACATGGGGTTGCGCTCTCGCAGGCAGGCTTCTTCACGAACACGAACTCATTGCAGCCCAGGCCGGCGCCTAGGGTCTTCATGTTCACGAGTTCGAAGCCCCATTCGTGCACGAAGGAGAACAGGCGGTCCGGGGTGGCGGTCTCGAAGGGCCAGCCGCCGACCCAGTCCACATAGTTGTACCAGCGACTCATGCCACGCTCGGCCTTGTAGGCGCGCCAGTCGGCAAAGGGCAGGGGCGTTTTCAGGTGCAGCACCCGGTCCACCATGTGCCACCACTCGAAATGGGCGCAGGTGAGCGCCGCCAGGAGGATCTGCACGGGCGCGGGCGAGTGCGCATAGAGCCGCTTGATCGCGGTCCAGACCTTGGTGGCCGGGCCCTGGCAATCTACAATTTCCAGGGCCAGCAGCCCTCCCGGGGACGTCAACGGGAGCACGTTCTCCACGGCCTGCCAGAGCGCGCCCGTGTGGTGGAGCACCCCCCAGGAGTAGACCACGTCGGCCTGTTCGAGTCCGGCCAGGTATTCCCGGTCAAGCACCGAACCCTGCTCGACCACCCAGTCCGCATCGCCGGGAAAAAACCGGTTCTGGAGGAGCCTGGTGCAGGCCACGGACTGCTGGTCGTAGTCGAAGGAGTGCACGCGGGCTCCCAACCGCCGGGCCGCCAACGAGTGCAGGCCGCTACCGCTGCCGATGTCCAGGAAGCGCATGCCGTCGAGGCGCTGCCTGCCGAGCATCTGCTGCAGCGAGGCCACGGCGGCGCTGATGCGCTCCTCGTCGAGCACCTTGAGGAAGGCCTGCCAGTTGCGGCCAAAGGCAAAGCGGAGGTCTTCAGTCTCTATCATTTCTTCTCCCGGAAGGCGTGGCTGCGGTATTTTCAGCACACCTTAAGCAAGGTGTGGGAAATTCCACAGATCCAGCCTCTTCACAATGGCGCAAGCCTAGTTCCGCCGGGCCGCCGCCAGGAGGTTGTGCGAGAACATGGCCGTGTTGTCCACAGCGTCCGCAGCGACGGCCAGCAGGTTCACAAGGAGGCAGAACGGGATCCACAGGGGCAGGGCCGCCGCCTTCAGGCACCAGAGCGCTGTGCTCTGGCTCATGCGGCAATGGATGAAGTTTAGCATGAGGATGCCGATGGCGCTGCCGGCCCCGCCGTGCCTGCTGACATGGTCGACCTGGAAGCCCTGCAAAAGCGCCCGCAGCCCATATTCGGTCAGCCTGCGGTAGTCGTGGGGCGCGCCGTGGAGCTGGTAGATGGACGGCACCGAGACGATGAGCCGCCCCCCGGGCCGGAGGATGCGCTTGATCTCGCGTATGCTTTCTTCCGCATCGGCCACGTGCTCCAGCACCTGGGTGCAGAGAACCGCATCGAAGCTGTCGTCGGCAAAGGGCAGCTGCTTGCCCGGCTCAAAGACCACCGTGTCGGTGCCGGGCTTGGCTGAGATGTCCGCACCGGTATAGGTCGTGGCCCGGCCCAGCATGGTCCGGTAGGGCTGTAGCCCGCAGCCGAGGTCCAGCACGCGGCCTTCGACTCCGGGCAGGATGCGGCGCAGGTCGCGCACGAGGTGCAGGGTGGAGAGCCACTGGAAGTGCCAGGGGAAGAGGCGCGGCACCGCGCCGCAGCATCCCGCGTAGATCCGGTCGTGGAGCCTTGAGGCCGCCATGATGGCGGCGCGGATGGATCTCGCGGATGTGCCCATGGTTGTGCCCGTGTTGTGTTGCGCCGGTTCGGCGCCGGTTTTGCGCCCCGACGGCAGGATCCGGGAAAACAGCTCGTCCCAGAGTTCCAGGGTGCGGGTCATGGTGAAGCGCTCCACAACCTCCACCGCGCGTTGTCCCATTTGCAGGCGCAGCGCGCGGTCTCCCATGAGCCGATCCAGCTTGTCGGCCAAGTCGCTCGCGTCCAGCGGCCGGGCCAGCAGCCCGTCCACCCCGTCGCGGATGATGTCGGCCGGTCCGCTGGGGCAGTCGAAGGAGACGGCGGGCAGCCCGGCGGCGAGCGCCTCGGCGATGACGTTGCCGAAGCCCTCGTACTCTGAGGAAAGCGCGAAGAGGTCCGAGCGGGACATCTCCAGCGCCATGTCCTGGGTCCAGCCGGGCATGTCCACGCGGTTCGCCAGCCCCTTCGCGGCGACCAGCGCCTCCAGCTCCGGGCGCAGGGGGCCGTCGCCGAAGATGGCCAGCCGCCAGTCCGGGTGCCGCTCGGCGATGCGCGAGAACGCCTCGATGAGCAGGTCCAGGCGCTTCTGCTCCACCATCCGCGCGCCGGCGATGAT
>Ga0209373_10002679_pt1 | contig 17380 bp, 13 predicted proteins | sample Higcelweek5metaG_FD_187173 | JGI IMG/M metagenome (GOLD analysis project Ga0209373, IMG submission 187173) | Freshwater pond sediment microbial communities from the University of Edinburgh, under environmental carbon perturbations - High... | ecosystem: Environmental > Aquatic > Freshwater >... | reverse complement strand
GCACTGAAGGGCGATATCCAGGTCAGCGGCTCGAAAAACGCGGCCCTGCCCATCCTCACCGCCTGCCTGCTGGCCCAGGGCCCGGTGCGCCTGAACAACGTGCCGCGCCTACGCGACATCAACACCACCCTTAAACTTCTGAACATCCTTGGCTGCGAAACGACCTTCGAGGGCAACACCGTCACGGCCAACGTGCGCGCGCTGAAGTCCGAGGCCCCCTATGACCTGGTGAAGACCATGCGTGCCTCGGTGCTGTGCCTTGGCCCGCTCTTGGGGCTTTTGGGCGAGGCCAAGGTTGCCCTGCCCGGCGGCTGCGCCATCGGCGCGCGCCCCGTGGACCTGCACCTGAAGGCGCTGGAGCGCATGGGCGCGCGGTTCATCCTCGACTCCGGCTACATCCACGGCATTTGCGGCGGGCTCATCGGCGCGCGCATCATGTTCGACTTCCCCACCGTGGGCGGCACGGAGAATCTGCTCATGGCCGCCAGCGTGGCCAAGGGCTGCACCATCTTGGAAAACTGCGCCCGCGAGCCCGAGGTGGTGGACCTGGCGAACTTCCTGAACGCCTGCGGGGCGCGCATCCGCGGGGCGGGCACCAGCGTCATCGAGATCGAGGGCGTGCGCTCCCTCAGCGGGTGCGAATATTCCGTCATGCCCGACCGCATCGAGGCCGGCACCTACCTTGTGGCCGGGGCCATCACCAACGGGGAGTTGCGGCTCAAGGGCTGCCCCACCGCCGATCTTGACGCGCTCATCACCAAGCTGCGCGAAATGGGCGTGCTCATCGAGGAGCAGACCGACGGCAGCGTGCTGGTGCGCCGGGGCGGGCCGCTCACCGGCGTGGACGTGGTCACCCAGCCGCACCCCGGCTTCCCCACGGACATGCAGGCGCAGGTCATGGCCCTCATGTGCGTGGCCGAGGGCTCCGGCTCCATTCAGGAGAAAATTTTCGAGAACCGCTTCATGCACGTGTCCGAGCTGGGCCGCATGGGCGCGCGCATCACCCTGAAGGACCGCACGGCCATGGTGCGCGGGGTGGAAACGCTGGAAGGCGCGCCGGTCATGGCATCGGACCTGCGCGCCAGCGCCTCCCTGGTTTTGGCCGGGCTGGTGGCCAAGGGCACCACGGAGATCCAGCGCATCTACCACCTGGACCGCGGCTACGAGCGCATGGAGGAGAAGCTCTCCGCCGTGGGCGCGCGCATCCGCCGCGAAAAGGAATAGCCCGGCGCGGTCCGCATTGCCGGGAGGGACGTGAACGCCAGCCAGCGCCAGCAAGACGGCTTCGCCACGGCGGGGCGCGTGCCGCCGGGACTGCTGGCGTGGCAGGTGTATTTCCTCGCATATGTGGCGGGCATCTGGGGCATTGCGCACCCGGAGCCCGCCTTTTTCGTGGCCGCGCTGCTGGCCCTTGGTTTGGTGGCCTTCCGCAGGCCCGGCCTTGCGCCCTCGCTCGTCTGCCTCGCCCTGATTGCGGGCTGCTTCGCCCTGGGGCAAACCCATGCGCGGCTGCTGTTGCCGGAAACGCCCCGCCTGCCCCCGGCGCTGGAGCAGGGCGGCAAGGCGCTTGTGCGCGGCCGCGTGGCCGAGGTGACGGACAAGGCCTACGGGCGGCTTGAGATTGTGCTGGAAGACGTGAGCGCCGCCTTCGAGCGGCCCAGATCCGAACAGGCGGCCGCGCAGGGCGCATCGCCGGATGAGGATGCTGAAGGCGCGCCTCCGGTGGAGGTCGCCATGCCGGGGCGCATAGCCTGGGACTGGGACCAGCCGGGCTACCGCCCCGCGCCCGGGCAGACGGTGGCGGCCACGCTGCGGTTGCGGCCGGTGCATGGCTTCGCCAATTTCGGCGGCGGCGATTTCGAGTGGCGGCAGCGCCTGCGCGGGATCTTTGTGCGCTGCTACACGCGCGGGGAGGGCATCGGGGCCGACTGGGGCGCCCGCCCGCGCGCCTTCTGGTGGGACCTGCGCGAGGATCTGCGCGCCCGGCTGCTTTCCCTGCTGCCGGAAGGCCAGGGCGCGGCCATTGTGCTGGGGCTGCTGCTGGGCGACCGCTCGCGCATCGGGCAGGATGTGGCCGAGGAACTGCGCGCGGCCGGGCTTTCGCACACGCTGGCGCTCTCCGGTCTGAATGTCGTCTATGTGGCCGTGCTGGGGCTGGGGCTGGCCTGGGTGCTGGGGCTGCTGTTCCCCCGTGTTTTCTTGCGCATTCCACGCCAGAAGCTGGCGATTCTGTTCTCGTTTCCGCTGGTGGCGGCCTATGTGTGGCTGGGGCAGGCCAGCCCTTCGCTGGTGCGTTCGGCCTGGATGTTCGGCTTCTGGGGCCTGCTCATGCTGCTTGACCGCGGCCGCGCGCTGCTCGACGGCCTGTTCCTGGCCCTGCTGCTCATCGTGGTTTTGGACCCGCTCTGCGTGTTCGATGTGAGTCTGGAGATGTCGGCCGTGGCCGTGGCGGGCATGGCCGTGCTGTACCCGTGGCTGGTCGGCATGCTTCCCAAAGGGCGAAGCCTGCCCGGCCGCGCCGCGTTCTGCGTGTGGGAGGCCTTCAGCCTTACGCTCTGCGCCAATCTGGCCCTGCTGCCGGTCACGGTCTGGTATTTCGGCACCTATCCGCCGAACTTTCTGCTCAACCTGCCCTGGCTGCCCGTGCAGGGGCTGGTGGTGCAGGTGCTGGCCATGGCGGGCCTGGCCCTCGCCCCTGTTCCGGGGCTTGAGGGCGTGGCGGGCTGGCTGCTCCATGCCGCCGCCTGGACGCAGGACTGGATGCTTGTGGCCCTGCACAGGCTGGTGATTGCGGGGTGCTTCCCCACCTGGGCGCTGCTGCGGCCTCTCTGGCCGGAACTGCTGGGCGCGGGCGCCGTGCTCTGCGCCGCGCCCTTCTGCTGGCCCAATCCGCGCGCGTGGACGCGCACCGTTGCGCTGTGCCTGCTGTTCGCGGGCCTGCTGCTGATGGCCTGGCCCCAGGCGCAAACGCTGTGCGACGATGCCGCCGACGAGGTGCGCCTGACCGTGCTCGACGTGGGGCAGTCGCAGGCCGTGCTCGTCACCGCCCCCGGCGGGCGGCGCGTGCTCATCGACGCGGGCGGCGCCATGAGCGGCACCTTCGACATGGGGCGCTCTGTGGTTGGCCCGGCGCTTGCCTGGGGCCGCGCGCCCCGGCTGGAGGCGGCGCTGTTCAGCCACCCGGACGCGGACCATGCCCAGGGCCTGGCCTGGATTCTGCGGCAGTTCGAGGTGGGGCTATTCCTGACCAATGGCGCCTGGCCTGCGGGGGCATTGGGCAGGGAGCTGGACGCAGCCCTGCGTGAGGGCGTGGGTGCCGGGCGGCTGGCGCCGGAACCCTGCGCCGCGGGCGACGTGTTGGACCTTGGTTCCGGCGTGGAGTTGCAGGCCGTTCACCCTGCGCAGGACTATGAAGGACGCAACGCCAACGACAACTCTTTGGTGCTGCGTCTGGTGTGGCGGGGCGTGCCCCTGGCGCTCTTGCCCGGCGATGTGCAGCGCGACGGCATCGAGGACATGATCGGGCGCGGGCGCGACCTGCGGGCGCAGGTGCTGCTGCTGCCGCACCACGGGTCCAAGTCGAGCCTTTCCGGCATGTTGTATGAGGCCGTGTCCCCGCGGCAGGCGCTTGTGAGCTGCGGGTATCAGAACATGTACCATTTCCCGAACAGGGACGTTGTGGCGGAGCTTTCGGGCAGGGGCATCCCCCTGGCCGCCACGTCGGAGCGCGGCATGATAGAGGTGCTGTGGCGCACGCCCGGGGGAGAGTTCAGTCTGCGGGCAGCCCGGCCTTAAGCTTTGGGTCAGGGTTTGGCGCGGCTCTTTGCGCAGTCCTTGGCGTTGGCGATAAGATACGCCAAAGCCTGTGCTTCGTTGATGGGTTTGGCGTAGAAATATCCCTGGGCGAACTCGCAGTTGAGGCTGCGCAGGATATCGCGCTGGGTCGCAAGCTCCACGCCCTCGGCGATGACCTGGAGTTGCAGGGAGTGGGCCAAGCTGATGATGGCCTTGACGATTTCCAGACCTTCCGGTCCTTCTTCCAGCCTGCGCACAAAGGACAGGTCGATTTTGAGGGTGTCCAGCGGGAACTGTTGCAGGCTGCTCATGGAAGAGTAGCCCGTGCCGAAGTCGTCGATGGACAGGGCGATGCCGAGCGTCTTGAGGCGCTTGAGCTTGTCCACGGCGCTGGCGGCGTTGTCCATGATGGCCGTCTCGGTGATCTCAAGCTTGAGGGCGGTGGCGGGCAGACCTGTTTCCGCAAGCACGGCCTTCACGTCCTCCACAAGCATGGACTCGGAGAACTGCCGGGGCGAAAGGTTCACGCTCATGACCAGGTTGCGGGCCTGCGGGAAGTGTGTGCGCCAGTTTGTGAGGGTGCGGCAGGCCTCGCGCAGGACCATGAGCCCGATGTCGACGATGAGCCCGGTGTCTTCGGCCACGGGGATGAACTCCCCGGGAGAGATGAGCCCCTTGATGGGGTGGTTCCAGCGCACCAGCGCCTCAAACCCTTGCAGGGCAGAGTGGTCATTCAGGCTCACAATGGGCTGGTAGACCAGGGAAAATTCGCCACGGCCCACAGCCCGGCGCAGGTCTGTCTCCAGCACCAAGAGCCTGCTGGCGCGCTCCAGCATGGCCCGCGTAAAGGCCTTGAAGCGGTTGCGCCCGGCCTTCTTCGCCTGGTGCATGGCCACATTGGCGTTGCGCAGCATGTCGGCGGCGGATTCGGTTTCCAGGCTGCCCAAAGTAAGCCCGAGGCTGGCGGTGAGCTGCACCTCGTGTCCGTCGATGGACAACGGCTGGGACAGGGCCTGGCGGATGCGCTGCACGGCCTGGATGGCCTCGCGCGGGGAGCCGAGGTCTTCCAGCAGGATGACGAATTCATCGCCACCGAAGCGGGAGACCGTATCGAAGGAGCGCACGCAGGCGCGCAGGGTTTCGGCAACGGCCACCAGGACCTTGTCGCCGAACACGTGCCCCAGGCTGTCGTTGAGCACCTTGAAGCGGTCCAAATCAAGGAACATGACCGAGAAGGTGTACCGCTTGAGCCGGCGGCTGCGCTCCATGGCGTGTTCAATGCGGTCCAGGCACAGGGAGCGGTTGGCCAGGCTGGTGAGCGGATCGTGCAGGGCCAGGTGCCGCAACTGCAGTTCCATCTCCTTGCGATCGGTTATATCGCGCAGGGAAATGCGGCTGCCCATGGAGCCGCCGTTGCCGCCCATGACCTCGCGCTTGACCTCGTTGACCCAGCGCACAACGCCGGCTTTGGTGTGGATGCGGTAGTCCAGGGACTCGTCTTCCTGCCCCTGGCCGTGGAATTGTCGCCAGGCATCGCTGTCATCCTCATGCACCAGTTTTTCCAGCCCCCGCGGGTCGGCCAGAAAGCTCTCTCTCGGGTAGCCGGTGATGCGCTCGCACGAAGGGCTCACGTAGAGCATCTCGCCGGTCGGGCTTATCCAGCACTCCATGCCGTGGGTGTATTCGGCAACGATGCGGTGCCGGTCTTCGCTCAGCTTCAGCGCCAGTTCCGAGTCGACCTGCCGGGAGATGTCGATGCTGATGTTCGCCACCCCGGTGATGACTCCCTGGCGCGTGAGCGGAAATTTGGAAGCCTGCAAATGCCGCACGGGGCCGCCGGTTATCCGGCGCACCTCCTGCTGCACCAGGATGGACTGGCCCTGGGTGCGGACGTATTCGTCGCTTTCGTGGAGCATGCGCAGCACTTCCGGCGGCCAGAACTCGGCGTCGGCGTGGCCGATTATCTGCTGCGGGGGCAGGTTGTGGAATTCGGCGAAGGCCGGGTTGCAATACACATAGCGCCCTTCCAGGTCCTTCACCGTGGACATGGCCGGAGAATTCTCCATGAATGAGGTGAAGAGCTGGCGGCTTTTGTCCAGCTCCGCCTCGATCATGAGGCGCACGGTGACATCGCGGGCGATGACCACGGCGTAGCCCATGCCTGCGAACGAGTGCAGCGTCACCGTGATTTCCGTTGGGACGGTGTGGCCTTTGGAGCCGGTAAGGGTGGTGACGATGTGCCCGTTGCGGAACTGCACCTCGCCCGCGTCCTTCAAGGCTCCGGCATAGCGGGAGACTATCTCCGGCGGGAACAGGGTGGAGATGTGCGCGCCCAACACTTCCGCGCGGGCGGTGCCAAGCATCAGCAGCGCGGTTTCATTGATGTCGCTGACGGTCCAGCTTGCCGTGGCGAACACGAAAATGGCGTCGTTGGCGTGGTCGACCACGGCGCGAAAGCGTTCCAGTTCGTCCAGACGGCGGCGCAGCTCCGGATAATAGCTTTTCGCCATGGAGCGTTCGCCAAGGCCGATGAGCCTGTCGCGCAGGGCGTTCTGTTCGCGGTCGTCAAAGGGCATGTTCGAACACGGCGCGAATCTGCCCGGCCGTAGGGGTTTTGGGGTTGGTGACCATGCACGGGTCGTGCATGGCGAAGGTCGTCAGGCCATCGAGATGCTCCGGCCGCACGCCGAGGGAGGCCAGGCCTTCGGTTATGCCCACCGCCGCCTTGAGCGCGCGCACCTGGCTCAGCACGGCGCTGCGTTTTTCTTCCATCGTGGCTGTCGGGGAAAGGCGCGCGCCCATGGCCACGGCTATGTCGGTATAGCGTAGCGGGGCGGCGTCGAAGTTGTATTCGATGACATGGTCGAGGAGCATGGCGTTGCACTGGCCGTGGGGCAGGTCCATAAGCCCGCCCAGGCTGTGGGCCATGGCGTGCACAGCGCCCAAAATGGCGTTGGAGAAGGCGAGGCCAGCGTACATGCTGCCAAGCATCATGCCTGCGCGCGCCTCGGCGTCATTCGGCCGGGTTATTGCCAGGGGCAAAAAACGGGCGATGCGGCGTATGGCGTCCAGGGCGAAGAGGTCTGTGGTGGGGCCGTGGGCGTTGGAAACATAGGCCTCAATGGCGTGGGTCAGGGCGTCCACGCCGGTGTTGGCGGTCAGTTCGCGCGGCATGGTGGTGGTGAGCAAGGGGTCCACCAGGGCCACATCGGGCACCATGGCCTTGCTGACAATGGCGATTTTTACCTTGCGGGTGGTGTCGTTGATGATGGCGAACTGGCTGACATCGGCCGAGCTTCCGGCTGTGGTGGGCACGCAGATCAGCGGCGGTCCGGGATGCTCTACGTTGTCCACGCCCTCAAAATCGAGCACGTGGCAGTCATTGGTGCAGACGATGCCGATGCCTTTGGCGCAGTCCATGGGGCTGCCGCCGCCCACGGCGATGATGGCGTCGCACGCCATGGAGCGGTAAAGCTCGGCGCCATGCATCACTTCCTCGTCGCGCGGGTTGGCGTGAATCTGGGTGAAAAAGTCGAGGCCAAGGCCGACCTTGCGCACACTCTCGACGATGTCTGCAAACCAGGGCTGGCTGCTTACGCCCGGATCAGAGACGAGCAGCACCTTGCGCGCGCCGAGATTTTGCGCATAGCGCCCCGCAAGGCCCGCCGCGCCAGCGCCGAAGACTATTTCCGGGGCCAGGAACTTGCGCAGTTCCAGCAAGGAAGCGTCCATCAATCGAACCTCCGCCAACGTGATGAAAGAAATTTTGGCACAGAGAACTGTAGTGTTATTACTCCAGTATCCTGCTGATGGGAAGACCTTTCTTGAAATAATGGAACCGCTGGATCAATACCGCCAGGTTTGGCCGACGGCCAGGCAATCAACGCCGCAATGCGGCAGCAGCGCCCGCAAAGACTCGGTGCGGTCCTTGCCGGTGCAATGCCCGGCGACCACGTGCCGGACGCCATATTGCCCGATGGCCTGGGCCGTTTCGGCTATGGCCGTGGGCGGGGCGTTGTACAGGTGCAGCCCGCCAAGCACGGCGTGGAACTGCTTGAGCCCCAGGCGCTGGCTGGCGCAGGCCAAAGCGTTGGCCAGGCCGCTGTGGCAGCAGCCCAGAATGACCACCGGGCCTTGGGCGCATTCCATGACCAGGAGGGAGTCGTCGGGCACGTTGTCGGGCTCGGTTCCCGCGGAATCGTAGGAGAACCCCGCCACGGACTGGTAGCGGCCGGGCAGCCGCGCAATGTCCGTCAGCAGGGTCAGGCCGGGAGCCAGGGTCGTGGTTGGTCCCGCCGGGATGAAATTGCGCAGGGGGACGGGCGGGCCAATTGGCCGCCGGGGCTTGCCGTTGCGCTCCTCGGCGTAGCGGTCGGCCGCGCAGGCCGGGTGGGCGTGGATGGAACCGGCGAAGCCTGCGCGCAAAAGTTCGCTCAGGCCGCCTGTGTGGTCGTAGTGCCCGTGGCTCAAGGCCAAGCCGCGCGCCGCGCGCACATCAACGCCCAACACCCGGGCGTTTTGCAGGAACAGGGCGGTTTGCCCCGTGTCCCAGAGCCAGAGGCCTTCGCCTCCTTCGCCCTGGCCCAGGTCAATGGCGAAGCTCAAACCCCATTCACAGCCGCAGTCCGGGTTGGCTGTCTCATTGTCGCAGAGTACTACGATCTTCCGCTGGGCCATCATCCCTTCTTGGCGGTTTTCGCGTCGTGCTTGCCGCCGGGTTTGGGCCACTTCTGCGGGTCGTCCTTGAAGAGCTTGTAGTTGATGGAATCGACCAGCGCCTGCCAGCTCGCCTCGATGACGTTGTGCGACACGCCGACCGTTGTCCAGCGGTCCTGCCGGTCGCCGGACTCGATGAGCACGCGCACATACGAGGCCGTGCCGGTGCCGTCCTTGCTGGTGGCCGACATGACGCGCACCTTGAAGTCGAGCAGGCGCATCTGGTTCAGGTTCGGGTACGAGGGCTCAAGGGCACGCCTGAGCGCCACGTCGAGCGCGTTCACGGGGCCGTGGCCGGTTGCCGCGGTGTGGGCCACCTCGCCGCGCACCTGGAGCATCACCGTGGCCTCGGAGAACGGCTCCTTGTCCTCGTTCACGGCGTCGAGCACGCGGTAGTTCAGCAGGTTGAAGTAGCGTTTGCTCCAGCCCATCATGCGGAAGAAGAGGATCTCGTAGCTGGCCTCGGCCACGGAGTACTCGTAGCCCATGGACTCGCGCCGCTTGAGCTCGACAAGCAGATCCAGCACAGCCGGGTCGTCCTTGTCCAGATCATAGCCGTACTGCCGGGCCTTGAACAGAATGTTGCTGCGGCCGGCCAGGTCTGAGAGCAGCACCCGGTTCGAGTTGCCCACCAGCGCGGGCTCTATGTGCTCGTAGGTCTGCGGGTTTTTCACCACGGCGCTTACGTGTACGCCGCCCTTGTGGGCAAAGGCGGAGCCGCCCACGTATGGCTGGCGCGGGAAGGGCCGCTGGTTGGCCGTTTCCGCCACGTAGAGCGAGAGGTTCGTGAGCTTTTTAAGGTTTTCCAGGCCGATGCAGTGGACGCCAAGCTTCAGCTCCAGGGTGGGGATGATGGAGCAGAGATTGGCGTTGCCGCAGCGTTCGCCGTAGCCGTTCATGGTGCCCTGCACCTGCACGGCGCCCAGGCGCACGGCCTCTATGCTGTTGGCCACGGCCAGCTCGGCGTCGTTGTGGGTGTGGATGCCCAGGGCCGCGCCGGGCAGCTCCGCCTGCACCTTCTGGATGATGCCGCAGAGGTCGGTGGGCAGGGTGCCGCCGTTGGTGTCGCAAAGCACCAGAACGTCGGCCCCGGCCTCGCGTGCGGCTTTCAGGCAGCTCAGCGCATACTCCGGGTTGGCCTTGAAGCCGTCGAAGAAGTGCTCCGCGTCGAAGAACAGCTCGCGCAGGTGCGGGCGCAAAAACGCCAGGCTCCCCGCGATGAGCTCTATGTTGCGCGGCAGCGAAACGCGCAGGGCGTGGGTGGCGTGGAAGTCCCAGGTTTTGCCGAAGATGGTGGCCACCGCCACCTTGGCCTCAATAATGGCCTTGAGGTTGGGGTCGGCCTCGGGTCCGGTCTTGGCGTTGTGGGTGCTGCCAAAAGCGGAAATGACCGCGTTCTTCAAGGCGTAATTTTTGATGTCCTTGAAGAACAGCTTGTCTGTCTGGTTGGAGCCGGGCCAGCCCCCCTCAATGTACTGGATTCCTAGCTCGTCGAGCTTCACCGCGATGCGGATCTTGTCCTCGGTGGTGAGGTGCAGTTCTTCGGCTTGGGTCCCGTCCCTAAGGGTCGTGTCGTAGATGCTGGCCTGGCGCATGGTGGTCCTTGTGCTTTGACGTTATCCGACGAAGGTCTGGTGCAGGGTGCGCACCGCGAGTTCGGTGTATTTGTCCTCGATGAGGCAGGAGAGCTTGATCTCCGAGGTGCTGATCATGAGGATGTTGATGTTCTCGTCGCGCATGGCGCGGAAGGCCTTGGAGGCCACGCCGGAATGGTTGCGCATGCCCACGCCGATGACGGACACCTTGGCCACGCCCTTGTCGGACAGCAGCGCCTGGTAGCCTATCTCGCTTTTGAGGCCTTCCATCAGCTTCAGGGTGGCGTCCAGGTCGGCGCGGGTCACGGTGAAGGTGATGTCGGTGCGGCCCTCACGGCTGGGGTTTTGCACAATCATGTCCACGAGGATCTGCTTTTCCGCGATGGGGATGAAGATCGAGGCGCAGACGCCGGGTTCGTCGATGACGCCCACCAGCGTGACCTGGGCCTGGTCCTTGTCGTAGGCGATGCCAGCAACCTGCAATGATTCCACGATGTTGTCCTCCTGGGTGACCAAAGTGCCGGGTTCGTCGCTGAAAGTGGAGCGCACGTGTACGGTCACGTTGTATTTTTTCGCGAACTCAACGGAGCGGATCTGGAGCACCTTGGCGCCCATGCTGGCCATCTCGAGCATTTCATCGTAGGCGATGCGGTCGAGCTTCCTGGCGTCGGTGCAGATGTTCGGGTCGGTGGTGAACACGCCCGGAACGTCGGTGTAGATCTCGCACATTTCTGCCTTCAGCGCCGCGGCCACGGCCACGGCCGAGGTGTCGGAGCCGCCGCGGCCCAGGGTGGTTATGCGGCCGTGGCGGTCCACGCCCTGAAAGCCAGCCATCACGAGCACGTCGTAGTCTTCCAGCATGGCCACGAGCTTTTCGTCGTCGATGCTTTTGATGCGGGCCTTGCCGTAGGAGTCGTCGCTGATGATGGGGATCTGGAAGCCCAGCACCGAGCGGCAGTTGATGCCCTGGTCCTTGGCCATCATGGCGAAGAGCGCCACGGAAATCTGCTCGCCGGTGGAGACGAGGCTGTCCAGCTCGGCCTTGTCCGGGGTTTGCGACCATTGTTTGGAAAGGGCGATGAGCCGGTTGGTCTCGCCGGCCATGGCCGAGAGCACCACGATGACCTTGTCGCCGTTCGCCAACGGGCGGCGAACATTATTCAGCACCTGCTGCATGCACTCCAGATTGCGCACGGAGGTGCCGCCGAATTTCTGCACCACAATGTTCTTCATCGCTACGAATCCTTCTCCCATTTATTGAGCTTTGGGGCCAGTTCCGCGCACAGGGCTGCGGCCGCTTTTCCCCATGCCCTGATTTCAAGCGCCCGTCCAGAGGGAACCGGCGTCCAGGCCAGGGCCAAAGCTTCCTGCGGCCACTGTTGGCGGGGCAGGTTCTCCAGCCACTCCACAATCACCAGAATATCCTTCGCGTCCAGGCAGTCGAGCAGTTCTTCCGGTGCGGTGGCGGCCCCGTGCCCGGCCAGGCGGTACAGGTCGAAGTGGGCCACCTCCGGCCTTGTGGGGTAGAGGTTCACAATGTTGAAGCTGGGGCTTGAGACCTCGGCCTCGGCCGCTCCCGGCAGGGCGGAAACAAGCCCGCGCACCAGGGTGGTTTTGCCCGAGCCCAGCGGCCCCAGAAGCGCCAAAGGCAAAAGCCCACCGGACGCGGCCCGGCAGTGCGCCAGGGCCGGGCCCAAGAGCGCGCCCAGGGCCAGCGTGCCGTCGTCATCCGGTAGATAAAGCTGCACGGTTTCCTACTTGTGCTGGTGCTCCAGCAGGGTGCGCAGAATGTCTTCCTTGCCCACAACGCCGACAAGCCTGCCGGAATCGACAACCGGCAGGGTGTAGAGTTTTTCGTTCACCATCACCGTGGCTATCTCCTCCAGCGGGGTCTGGGGGGAAACGCTTTTGGGGTGCGCGGTCATGGCCTGGGAGACCTTCGTGGCGGCGATTTTCTGAATCTCGCGTTCGAAGTCCTCGCGGCTGGAAAGGGCGATGAACCCGTCGAGCATGGCGAAGATGGAGGGCATGGTGACCTGCTTCTGCTGCGCCACCAGGTCGCTTTGCGTCAGCACGCCCACCAGCATTCCGTTTTTGTCCACCACGGGGGCGCCGTTGATCTTGCGGTCAAGCAGCAGTCTCGCGGCGGCGAGGATGTCGGTGTCCGGCGAAAGGGTGACCGGGTCCGGCGTCATGATGTCGATGGCCTTCAGCATGAAATACGCTCCTTGAGGACGAGTGGAAGGGTGTGGGCGATTTCTGTCGCCAGGTTGCCGCGCAACGGAAATTCCCGGGCCAGGTGGACGCCGCACTGCGCATGCCAGTAAACCCCGAGGCAGGTGGCCTGCAAGGGGGGAATGCCACGGGCCAGGCAGGCGGACAACACCCCGGCCAGCACGTCGCCGGAGCCGCCCACGGCCAGGTTTGGCGCGGCGATGGGGCAAAGGTGCAGCAGGCCGCCCTCGCACACCAGCGTGCCGGCGCCCTTGAGCGCCAGCACCTGCGGATGCGTTTCGGAGAAGCGGCGCACCGCGGCGGGGCGGTCGGCCTGGAGCACGCCCATGCCGATGCCAAGAATACGCGCCATCTCGCCCGGGTGCGGGGTGAGCACGGCGTTGTTCGGCAGTTCGGCCATGAGCTTGGGTGTTTGCGCCAGGTGGAACAGGGCGTCGGCGTCGATGACGCAGGGCGGGGCCCAGGCCTTGCCCATATCCACGCTGAAGTGCAGCTTGAAGGCTTTGGCGAAGGCCGCCAGGAACTCCGCCGCGCCGGGGTCGCGGCCCAGTCCCGGGCCGATGACCAGCGCGTCGAAGCGGCTCAAATGGGGCAGCAGCTCCTCAAGGCAGTCGGGCGACCAGTGCGCGCCCTGGCCCAGCGGCAGGGCCATCACGTCCGACAGTCCGGCCTTTATTTCCGTCAGTACGCCGCGCGGGCAGGCCAGGGTGACGAGCCCGGCCCCGGCGCGCAGGGCGCCCAGGCCGCAGAGCTGCGCCGCGCCGGTGAGCCCCTCGCTCCCGCCGATGATGAGCACGTGCCCGGCCTTGCCCTTGTGCAGGTCTGCGGCGGGCGTCTTCAGCAGGTCGTAGAGGGCGTCGGTCATGCACAACTGGCGGGGGGGCGTTGCCAGGGTGGCCGCGCGGGGAATGCCGATGCGCCGCACCTTGAGCGCGCCGACAAAGGGCGCGGCCTGGGGCATGGCGCTGCCCAGCTTGGCCGCGTGGAAGGCCACGGTGACATCCGCGCGCACGGCCACGGGGCGGGGCGTTCCGGTCAGCCCGCACAGGCCGGAGGGCGTGTCGAGCGCGAGCACGAAGCATGCCTCGCCAAGCTCGTTCATGGCGGTGACCAGGGCGGCGGCCTCGGCCGAAAGCTCTCCGGTGAAGCCGGTGCCGAGCAGCCCGTCCACAAGAATGTCCGGCGGCGCAACGGCGCAAAGCACCTGCTTGGCGCGTTCCAGAGGCAGGTGGCGGAACTCCACGCCCGCGCGCAGGGCCAGGTCCATGTGGCGCTTGGCCTCGGCCCGGTAGGCCGCGCGGGGCTTGGTGTGCAGCACCAGCGGCAGGGCGCCCTCGTCCAGCAGGCGGCGCGCCAGCACAAAGGCGTCGCCGCCGTTGTTGCCGCCGCCGGCCACGAGCAGCACGCGCGCGTCCTCAAGCTCTCCCGCGCTCTCACGCAGAACATCCAGGGCGCAGGCCCCGGCGTTTTCCATGAGCAGTTCGGCAGCGAGGCCGAAGTCCTTGATGGCGGCCTGATCCCAGACGGTCATCTCCGCGGGGGTGGGCAAGGGGTCGAACATTCTTTCCTCCGGTGGACGTTTGGGCATGTGTCGCTACAGGGGCTGGCCCTCAAGCACCACGACGGCGGCGGCCACATCACGGCCGTGGGTCAGCGAGAGGTGCAGGCGCGTGGCGCCCATGGCCTGGGCCAGCTCCCGCGCCCGGCCATGCAGCATCAGGGTGGGCGCGCCGGAGGGCAGCGAGCGCACCTCAATGGACTTCAGGGTGACGCCATCGGCAAAGCCTGTGCCCAGGGCCTTGGCGCAGGCTTCCTTGGCGGCGAAGCGCGCAGCGACGTAGGCCGCTGCGCCGGTTTCCGGCAGGGTGGCGGCTTCGGCCTCTGTCAGCACGCGCGCAATGAACCTGCCGCCGTGGCGGTCCAGGTTCTCGCCTATGCGGTCAAGCTCCGCCACATCAAGCCCAAGGCCAAGAATCATGCGCCGGCCCTACTCGACGAAGCCGCGCACGATGTCCGCCATTTCGCGGGTGGCCTGGCGCAGGCCGGTATAAATGGCGCGGGCCATTATGCTGTGGCCGATGGAATATTCGCAGATGCCCGGCACCTTGGCGAAGGGCAGCACGTTGGTGTAGCCCAGGCCGTGGCCCAGGTTCACCTTGAGCCCCTGGCTTTGGGCGTAGCGTATGCCAGCCAGGATCTTGTCCAGCTCGGCCTGGCGCGCGGCCGGGGTTTTGGCGTTGGCGTAGTGCCCGGTGTGTATTTCTATGAACTGCGCGCCGGTTTGGCTGGCGGCAAGAATCTGCGCGGGGTCGGGGTCGATGAAGAGGCTGGCCTGGATATCGTGCTCAAGCAGGGGCGCCAGATAGACCTGCAACTCGCCCTCGCGGCCGATGCAGTTGAGCCCGCCCTCGGTGGTGAGCTCGCGGCGTTTCTCTGGCACTAGGCACACGCAGTCCGGTCCGATGGTCAGGGCTATGTGCTGCATTTCGCTTGTGGCGGCCATTTCCAGGTTCAGTTTGGTGTTCACCGTGCGGCGCAGAATCTCCACGTCGCGGTCCTGGATGTGGCGCCGGTCTTCGCGCAGGTGCACGATGATGCCTGCGGCGCCGCCAAGTTCGGCCTCGTGCGCGCCGAGGACGGGGTCTGGCTCCTGGCCCAGGCGGGCCTGCCGCAGGGTGGCAACGTGGTCGACGTTGACGCAAAGAAGGGGCATTGCATACCTCCAGACGAAATGGTTCGTTCGCTTTTATACGCCTTCGGCCAGGCAAAGGCAACCGCGCAAGCCTTGCCGAACGGCCCTGCGCGTTGACATCCAGCTTGCGTGAATGTACCCCCTTTGCCTCGAACCTCAAGCATGTATTTCAGGAGACCATTCATGAATGTTTGCATCGTGGGCACAGGATACGTCGGCCTCGTCACTGCGGCCTGTCTTTCGGAGATGGGCAACCACGTGCGTTGCGTGGACAAGAGCGAAAAGGTCGTTGCGACCTTGCGCGCCGGAAGCGTTCATATTTTCGAGCCCGGGCTTGAGGATCTGGTGCGGCGCAACACGGCCGAGGGCCGGCTCAGCTTCACCTCCAGCCTGGCTGATGGGCTGGACTTCGGCGGCGACGGCGCGGAGTTCGCCTTCATCTGCGTGGGCACGCCCTCCGGCGCGGACGGTGTGTGCGACCTGTGCTTCGTGGACACCGTGGCCGGGGAAATCGGCTGCACGGTCAGCCATCCGCTCATCGTCGTGAACAAGTCCACCGTGCCCGTGGGCACGGCCGACCGCGTGCGCGGGATCATCATGGGCGAACTGGCCCGGCGCGGCGCGAACATTGATGTGGACGTGGTGTCCAACCCGGAGTTCCTGAAAGAGGGCGACGCCGTGAAGGACTTCATGAAGCCCGACCGGGTCATCGTGGGCACGGAGAACCCGAAAAGCGCGGAGATGCTCAAGGCGCTCTATGCTCCCTTCGCCCGCAGCCGCGAAAAGCTCATCATCATGGGCGTGAAAAGCGCGGAGATGACCAAGTACGCCGCCAACTGCATGCTGGCCACCAAGATATCCTTCATCAACGAGGTGGCCAACATCTGCGAACGCGTCGGGGCGGACGTTTCCGAGGTGCGCCTGGGCATCGGCAGCGACCACCGCATCGGCTACGACTTCATCTACCCCGGCGTGGGCTATGGCGGATCGTGCTTCCCCAAAGACGTACGCGCCTTTCTGGCCACCGCGCGCGAGGCCGGGTACGAGGCCGGGCTCATCGACGCCGTGGACCAGGTGAACACCCGCCAGAAGCTGGTGCTGGCGCAGAAAATAGTAAACCATTTTGCGCCGCTTGGTGGCGTTGCCGGCAAAACGCTGGCCCTTTGGGGCCTGGCCTTCAAGGCCAACACCGACGACATCCGCGAGGCGCCGGCCCTGTCGCTCATCCGCGACCTGGCCGCCCGCGGCATGCGCGTGCGCGCCTTTGACCCCGTGGCCGGGGAGCGCGCCGCCGCCGAGCTGGCCGACACCCCCCTGGCCGAAATCGTCAAGGGGCAGTACGACGCCCTGGAAGGCGCCGACGCGCTTGCCGTGGTGACGGACTGGAACCAGTTCCGCAACCCGGACTTTGCGGGCCTGGCGCGCAAGCTTTCCGCCAAGGTGGTTTTTGACGGCCGCAACCTGTACCAGCCGGGTCTGCTGGCCCGGTTCGGGCTTGCGCTTTACGGCATTGGCCGGTAGGGCCCCGTGGCGCCCCTTGGGGTTGCCGCGCAGGTGTTTGTTGACCTCGCCCGCGATGGCGGGTACTTGTAAGCTCTGCGGTTCCGCCGCGATTTTATACCTTTCAGGAGCAGCCGCCCATGCGTAAACCGACCATCGGACTCAGTCTTGAAGGACTGCCGTCCATCGGCCTTTCCGCCTTCGCCACGCTGACCTTCGCGGCCATGGGCTGGTGGCTTCTGGCCCTCATCCTGCTCATCGTCACGGGCTTTGTGGTGCATTTCTTCCGCGACCCGGAGCGGGTATCGCCCGAGGACCTGGACGCCGTGGTTTCCCCGGCGGACGGCCGCGTGGTCAAGGTGGACTTCGCGCCCGATCCCGTCAGCGGGCAGATACGCCAGGTGGTCTGCGTGTTCATGAGCGTGGTGGACGTGCACGTGAACCGGGCCCCGGTGGAAGGCAGCGTGGAGCTCATCCGCTACATTCCCGGCAAGTTCTTCAATGCCAGCCTGGACAAGGCCAGCACCGACAACGAGCGCAATATCGTGGTCATGGGCCGCGGGGCCGACCGCTTCACCATCGTGCAGATAGCCGGGCTCATCGCCCGGCGCATCGTGTGCTGGGCCGAGCCGGGCGACATCCTGCGCCGGGGCGAGCGCTTCGGGCTTATCAAGTTCGGCTCCAGAGTTGACCTCTACCTGCCGGACGACTATGCTGTTAAGGTATACGTAGGCGAAACAGTGCGCGCGGGCGAAACCGCCCTTGCGGTGCGCAAGTAACAAAACCGGAGCGATCCGGGAGAGCCAATGTCCAAGGAAAGAGCGTTGCCCCGCCACAAAGGCGTGTA
>Ga0209373_10002678_pt1 | contig 17382 bp, 16 predicted proteins | sample Higcelweek5metaG_FD_187173 | JGI IMG/M metagenome (GOLD analysis project Ga0209373, IMG submission 187173) | Freshwater pond sediment microbial communities from the University of Edinburgh, under environmental carbon perturbations - High... | ecosystem: Environmental > Aquatic > Freshwater >... | reverse complement strand
CTTGGAAATGTGGTCAGTCAGGGCGCTGTATACCTCTGCCGTGGTCTTTTCGATCCTGATGTGCGGAATGCCGCTGTCGTCGATGATCCGCTGCGTAATGGCAGACACCGGGGCATGGCCGGGTATTACTATGCCGGCAATCTTGTCCTGAAAGGCCGGGATGTTATAGAGCGACGAGAGGGTGACCAGCAGTTCATCCCGTGAGCTAGTGGTGAGCAGCAGGGTTGAATCCTTGAGGTTGTCGATCACCTTCTGAGATGAAGCAGCCCCCAGATGGATGTGGTGAATGATACGCTGGCGTTTGCTCTGATCCCCTTGCAGCGGTTTGTCCAGCAGCTTGGAGAGGTTCTGAAGGGTCGGATCGGCCAGCACCGCTGAATAGTCAAATGCCCCGCTGACCTTGATCCCTTTGGGGCCAAAATATTTTTCAAGATAGTCCAGTGATGACTGGCGCTTGTCCGGAAGCATCTTGTTGACCAGCAGCAGCTTGACGTTGACTCCTTCCTGTTGGTACAGCGCCAGATTCATGCGAACCGAGTCAATCACATTGCCGATGCCGCCACCAGCCACCATCATCACCGGCGCCCCCAGCATGTGGGCCATATCGGCATTGTTCAGACCGATCACCGAGCCGACGCCGCTGTGGCCAGCACCTTCGATCAGGATCAGGTCGCACCGTGATTCAAGTTCATGGCAGGCGTTCAGAATCCGTTCTGCAGCCCATGCCCTGGTCTGTTCCCCATCCAGAAACCGGCGGGTGGCACCTTTGCCCAGCACCAGCGGAGACATCAGGGCTATCCGGTCTTCCTGACCAAAGACACGGGCCATTAACGCCGCGTCCTTATCGACAATAATGCCGTTGAAATCCTGGCATTTGGGACCGAGCGGCTTGATGTAGCCGACCCGCGCATACTGCTTGAGCGCCAGATGCATCAACGACAGACTGATGGTTGTTTTTCCGCAATGTTGCCCGGTTGCGGCGATAAAAAGCTTTTTACACATGGAGGTCCTCGAAGTGAGCTGCGATTTGTGTAGCTGCTACTATAGAGTTAGCGTGGGGGATCGACAATTGTGTATACCTGTTTACCTGTATACTTAATTTTATAAAAGGTTGTGGATCGCAAAAGGCACAGGTATCCATTTGTAATTACGTAAAAATATATGGTGATGCAGTGAGGCTGTTCGGAACTGTCGCGTTTTTTGTTGCCGATACCCCTGTCCCGCGCTAGCATCGCAGTCATGAACCGTCACAGCCAGTTCAGCTATCAACCCATCGGTATCCTGCACTCTCCCTACACCCGCCGGATTGATGCGCCCCATCAGGGCACGGTGGTGGAGGGGACTGAAAGCGGTCAGTCGGCAATGGCCACACTGAAACTTGCCGAATGGCTGGATGAACAGGTTGTTCAGGATTTGAGCGGCTTTGAGAGGATCTGGCTGATCTTCGCCTTTCATCTCAGTGAGGGCTGGAAGAATGTGGTCAAACCGCCACGGGGCGGGCCGAAGCGGGGGGTGCTGGCCACCCGTTCACCCCACCGGCCTAATTCCATTGGGCTTTCAGCCGTAGAACTGCTGTCGGTTGAAGGCAGGACACTGCATCTGCGGGGGGTGGATCTTCTGGATGGCACACCGGTGCTGGATATCAAACCGTATGTGCCCTATGCAGATGCCTTTCCTGACGCCAGGGCAGGCTGGATTGACGAGTTGGATGCGGTGCAGGGGCGAAACTCGGCACCGGGCCTGAAGAGGCCCAGATGATGACGTACTGGCGTTGCAGATGAAAAAGGCGGCCAATCGGCCGCCTTTGGTGATACATCCGTGCAGCGGGGGCAACGGCCAAGGGGCGGTGTCAGCCGGCCTGTTCCTGTTCTGCGTTGGCCTGATTACAGCGCTCCACCACCTCGCGCAGCCAGGTGATCTCATCGGGCGGGAACTGTTTTGAGTACTCGGTGCCGACATTCATTGCAATATGCAGCGGCGGCATGGTGGTGGACGCAAGCACGTAGCCCGGAACCTTTACCCATTGCGTGTGGCCGGTTGCCCAGCTTTTCAGGCGTTCTTCACTGTCAAAGATCACCAGGTAGTCGTTCCCGTCTGCCTCAATGATCAGCGGCAGGGTCTGCCCTTCATCAATGTTGACCTCTTCCTTGAACTCCTTGGGGTCAAGGGTCGGCACGTAGAACAGGGTGTTGAGAAAGAGGTCGTAGAATTTCGATTGGGCAGTGGCGTCGGACATCTCCTGACGCAGGGCAACCAGTGCCTGGTCAAGGCCGGTTTCTTCCCCGGCTTGTGTCGCAGGCTGTTCCCAGCGGTTGGTTACTTCGAGCAGGTGGTAACCAAACTGGGTCTTGACCGGACCGAGCACCGTGTTCAGCTCACCGCTGAATACAACCTGGTCAAACTCCGGCACCATCTGGCCGGGGTTAAAGGTGCCAAGATCGCCCCCCTTTTGACGGGACGGGCAGGATGATTCGCGCTGGGCAACATCGGCAAAGTCGGCACCGGCTTCAATCTCAGCCTTGAGTTGCAGACAGCGGTCTTCAGTATCCACAAGAATGTGGCGGGCGGTAGCAGGCATAAGTACTCCTTGTTGGTGGTAAAAGCTGGTGCGATAGTAACTGAATCAGCAGGAGATGGCAACCGGCACCGGCCCGCTATTACATACAATTTTTGAAAAGTGTGGCTGCCAGCCCTGTTTTGCCTGCCGCTCAGGGGCGGATTGTGTTACACAGGCTCCTGGCTACCATGTCCGGGAGTGATTGGAATCGTGAAAAGTCAACAGAGTCCTAGGCGGTGATCAGATGAACCTGCAGGAACCGTTGCCGGGTAGATACCGGCACTACAAGGGGGGCGAATACGAGGTTATCGGGATTGCCCGCCACAGTGAGAACAATGAACAGCTGGTGGCCTATCGCTGTCTCTACGACAACAATTCGTTGTGGGTGCGGCCGCTGGCCATGTTTCTGGAAACCGTACTGGTTGACGGGCGTGAGCTGCCCCGTTTTGAACTGATCAGAGCGGAACTGCCCGGTTGACATTGACAAAAATACCTCGGCCATGCCATACAAAGGCAGTAAACTGGAGACCGCTTCCACCTGAGAGGCGGTTTTTTCTGTTTATCAGGATGGATCAGAAAACAGCTATGGAGAGCGAGCGTGGAGAATAGAAGAAGGCTTTTGATCAGAAACAAGAGAATCGCCACCGGTCTGATGATTGGTGCAGCACTGCTGTTTGTGGTTGCCCGCCTGCAGAAAGGGCATGGTGTCTGGGGATGGGTTGCTGCCTTTGCGGAGGCTGCTATGGTTGGCGCGCTGGCAGACTGGTTTGCGGTGGTGGCGTTGTTCCGGCATCCGCTTGGCCTGCCGATACCCCATACCGCCATTATCAAAAACAAGAAGGAGGCCATTGCCGGAAATCTGGCCACCTTTATCCGTGACAAGTTTCTGGCCAGCGATACCTTGGTCGCCAAGCTGCGGGCCTACAACCCGGCTGAACAGCTGGCTGGCTACCTGATGGTACAACAGCACGGGGCTGACCTGTCTAAAGGTGTGACCCGGCTGCTGGCGGATTCGCTGGATTTTATTGATGATGAGCGGGTGCAGCAGTGGCTGCGGGCTGCCCTGGGGAACCGGATAGAAGGCTTTGACCTCTCTGGCACAGTCGGGGCGATGCTGGAGGCGCTAAGGAGCGACAATCGTCATCAGGCGGTGCTGGATGATCTGCTGAACCGCTGTGCCGTCTGGTTGTCCAGCGAAGAGGCGCAAGCCAAACTGGCCCTGACCATTGAAGAGATGGCGGTTAAGGAATACCCGCTCCTGATGGCCTTTATGCCGAACAAAGATCAGTTTGCCCGTGGGGCAGGGGAAAAGATCGTCAAGCGGATCAACGCCTACATCCAGCAGGTTAATGCAGACTCAACCCATGAACTTCGCCATCGCTTTGATACGGCAGTGACCGGCTTTATCACCCGCCTGAAGAACGACCCGGAGCTACGCAGCAAGGTTGAGGGGATCAAGCAGGAGGTTTTGCATAACCAGGCGATCACTGACTATGCCCGCAACATCGGTAATGATCTGAAAAGCTGGCTGCAGCATGACCTGCAGCAGCCTGATTCAAAACTGCAGCAGAAAATTACAGCGGCAGTTGCCGGAGTTGGTGCAACCCTGTCGAGCAATCCTGGCTTGAAGGACTCTCTGAACGAGTATCTTGAAAAGCTGGTGCTGCGTTACGGAGATACCCTGCGAACTGCCGTTGCCGGGCATATTTCAGGCACGGTGCAGGCATGGGAAAGTGATGATTACAGCAATGAAATAGAGCTCTCCATCGGCTCTGACCTGCAGTTTATCAGGATGAATGGCACTTTGGTGGGGGGCGTGATCGGGCTGCTGCTGCATGCCCTGGCACTATTACTGGCGTAATTCCAATTCCAACTCAAGGCGATATCTTCGTTGGCTTGTCATCGGCTCCTCAACGTATTACGTGTACGCCTGCGTCGCCGAACTCCTCGCCGCCTTGATCTCATCCTTGATTTTGAATTGGAATAACTCGGTGGAGAGATGAATATGAAGATCCAGAAAGTAACGCCGGAAAATCGTCCCAAGGTCTATGCCCTGCTGCAGCGGGCCTTTCCTGACAGCAGTTATGAAACCTTGCTGGTGCAGAAGTTCCATGAAAACAATCGGCCAATTCACGAGTGGATCTGCATCCATACCAACAAGGCCATTGGCTATATTGCCTTTTCCAATGCCTACAACGGTAAACAACTCTGTGGTCTGCATCTGGCCCCCATGGCAGTGGCTCCGGATTTTCAAAAACAGGGGATAGGGAGTGAACTGCTCCGGTTTGCCCTGCGGCAGGAAGCGATCAAAACCCAGCCCCTGTTTGTATTGGGGGAGCCGACCTACTATGCCCGTTTTGGCTTTGAGCCGTGCAGTCAGCCGATCTGTCCCTTTGATGAGGGAAACGCTCATTTTTTGAGTATGCGCAACAGCAGTGCCACCAGCTTTGAGGTGGGCTATGAGCCAGAGTTTAAGACCGCTGCCCTGCCGCCCGGTAAACAGGGCAAAAAGCGTCGGCCACGGTAGGGATCAGGGGGCAGGATTCAGGATCTGGATGTTACGGCGGGGAATGGGGACTTCGATCTGCTGATCACGGAACTGCTCAATGACCGCCTGATAGATTGCCGCCTGCGCAGGGACAAAATCATCAACCTTTACCCAGGGCTGGATTGCCAGGGCGATAGACGATTCATGCAGGGCTGTAATACCCACGGCAGGCAGCGGCTCTGCTAAAACCATCGGATTTTGTTGCAGGATTGTGTTCACCAGTGCAAGCGCCTGGCTGATATCCGCGTTGTAGCCGATGGCGGCAGTCAGGTTAAGTTGGCGGATGTTACCGTAGTTGTGCAGAATCTCACCGACAATCTTCCGGTTGGGCACGAACACACGGGACTGGTCAGCATGTTGCAGGGTAGTGGAGAACAGGGCGATGTCGGTAACCTGGCCATGTACTCCGAGCAGTTCAATATAATCGCCAATGGTGAAAGGCTTGGAAAAAATAATGGTAAGTCCGGCAACAAGGTTGCCAAGCAGACCCTGCATGGCAAGGCTGACACCGACCCCGGCCACGCCGATTCCGGCGATGAGGGGGGTGACCTGCACCCCCATTTGGCCAAGTGACATTACGCCGATAAATCCAACGATCAGGAGCTTGATCACCTTGACAATCAGGTTACTGACCGGCTCATCATAGGCCTTTGACCTAAGCCAACGGCGAATGAAGTTACCGACCCAGCGAGCTATGAACAGGCCTGCCCCCATAAGCACAATGGCGGTTAGAATCTGCATCCCGTGATCGACAAAATAGAAAACCACTTTGTCGGTTAACTCCGGTGAGGTGGCTACCGCCGCTTTTTTTAGTAACGTGGTGTCAGTCATGTGAAGAAGCGTACCATGGGACAAGGCGGTTCGCAATGCCATGGCAACAAAAAATGAGGATTTGCTTCAAGGCATTTTGCCCTGTTCCGTTCCGGGGGGCCGCCCATGCCAGCTAATAGTCGTCCTGGCTGCAGGGCTTGAGCTTTTGTAAATGACTGGTATACTTTGAACACAACCGGCGGCTTGTGGTCACCGGATACTTTTGACCGAAACCAGCTTTTAGCCTGTAACGATTAGAGGTACGGGCATTACACGAGAAGCCTGTCGGACTTTGGCGTTAGTTGCTAAGTCCGACAGGCTCCTGGCGGAGAACTGACTATGGAACTGGATATGCGTCTGTTGAAGAACTTGCTGCACAAGCGTGGAGACGAGATTGAAGCTGCGGTTGTTGGCACCGGCTATCTGGCAAAGACGGTGATCGGGGTGGGTACCTTCCTGCTGGATAACGAGGGGGATATCGATCTGCTGTCTGCCAAGCAACGGGCCACCTATGACAAATTTCTGCAGCCACTGCTGGACAAGGCTGCCCGGTGATCTGAACGTAGTCATACCTAGATACAGAATGGAGGATAGACAAATGTCTTCAGATGGATTTCATGTGCATGGTCCCCATGATCACGAGCTTGAGCATGCAGTACATGGAGAAGCCCATGGCGATCATGGCGGTACCGGAATGATTAACCAGATTGCAATGGTTACGGCGATTATAGCGACCATTGGCGCTCTTTTTTCCTATATGGGCGGTGCGACCCAGGCAAATGCCGGTTTGTACAAAAATAACGCTGCCATCAAAAAGACAGAAGCGTCAAACCAATGGAACTATTTTCAGGCCAAGAGTACCAAACAGTCACTGGCTGAGCTGTCACGGGATATTGCTCCGGCTGACAAGCGGGAACTCTATCAGTCCAAGGTAGACCGTTATGAAAAAGAGAAGCTCGACATCAAGGTTGTTGCTGACAAGCTGGAGGCAGAGGCTGCACAATGGGATAAACGCAGTGACGAACAGATGCATCAGCATCATCGCTGGGCGCAGGCCACCACGGTGTTGCAGGTGGCCATTGCCATGGCTGCCATTGCACTGCTCACCAAAAAGAAGTGGCTTGAGTATGTCATGTTTGGTGTGGCCGGTATCGGTCTTGTGATCGGGGTGCTGGCCTCTCTGCATATGTAAGCTGATCTGTCCGGTGATTTGACAGCATCAGGTTTGTGCCGTATACCTTTAGCAGTACCTACACGGAGGAAGTTATGACTATTATCAATCTTAGAATGTTGACCGTTATGTTTGCTTTTACGGCTTTATTGGGGGGCTGCTGTGGTGGCAGCACGACGACCAAGGTTGAGCATCTGTCAACGACAAAGACGGTGGGAGAGCAGATGCTGGACCTTCAGAAAGCCCGTGATACCGGGGCGATCACTGAAGAAGAATACAAGAAGGCCAAACAGGATATTCTTGACAAGCTGGAAAAATAATATTTCTGGACCATCCCTGGGATATCAGCTGGTTATCGTTTTTTGGGGTATTGCGCTGCTTGCTGTACTACCTGATACGGTTTTTTGTTCGGCAGCGTCTATGCAAGCTCCCCCTGAACGGCATCATCAGCATGTGGTATCCCTGTACGAGCCTGAAACCTCTGTTGTCAGGCTCGTATTTCTGGGGGCAATTGATTTTTATCGTTCTACCATCTCCCCCACAAGCGGGGCACGTTGTGGTTTTTCGCCCTCATGTTCTGCCTTCGGCAGGCAAGCGGTTCAGGAGTATGGTCCGATCAAGGGGGTTATGATGACGGCTGACCGTCTGACCCGGTGTAATTTTTTTAAAGGACCTGATCAGAACTATTTCTTCCTTCCCAATGGCCTGCTGTTTGATCCCATTACCAGTAATGCGCTGAGTGAAGAGTAATGCGAAGCCGTACCTGTCATCTGCTGTTTTTTTTATGGTTGTTGTTGAACATTCCCGTATCTCTGCATGCAGCTCAACCCGGATTGGTGCTGACTGATGACCTGCTGTTGAAGCTTGGCGACGCTTTTGTTGCCGAGGGGGATTACTACCGGGCAATTACGGAATACAAAAAACTGCTGATCCTGTTTGCTGATTCACCCCAGGCCGATTCTGCCCTCTTTCATATCGGTATGGCCTACTATCAGGGAGAAGAGTACGAACCTGCCGCTCGTACCTTCGCGATGTTCAGAACCCGCTATCCCCAAAGCAGGCATCTTGCCATGGCTGCCTACCAGCAGGGACTTTGTCTGGTGAAACTGCGTCAGCCGGAAAAAGCGTCTGAAGCGTTTGCGGCAGCTGCAGCTGTCAAAGCGGTTTCCCCCGGGGATGACAAACTCCGCGCTGCATCGTTCGGTATGGCGATTGCAGCTTTTGATCAGCATGATCTTGTGGCAACCCGTTCGGCACTTGAACAGTTTATCCAGCAACGTCCAGATGATAGAGGGGTGGCTCAGGCAAAAGAGGCGATTGTTCTGTTGGATGGCTATCAGCAGCATGATAAATCTCCCCTGCTTGCCGGTGCCATGTCTGCTCTGGTTCCTGGCAGTGGCCATATCTATGCCGGTCGTTATGGCGATGGTATTACCTCGTTGCTGTTGAATGGTCTTTTTATCGCTGGTACCGTTGTTGCCGTGCAGCAGGAAAATTATGCGGTGGCAGGAGTAACCGGCCTGATCGGCCTTCCCTTCTACATCGGTAATATCTATGGCGGCGCCAATGCTGCTACAAAATGGAATCTGGGGATCAGAAATGATCTGAGGGGTAAACTTACGCTTATGCTTGAATATCCGTTTTAATTCCATGCCGCTGCCTCTGAAGGGTGGTATACTCGTCTGCAGTCCGGTTGGTTGTACCAGAATAGCCGGATCAGACTGGAGGAACCGCTATGAGCAAAGGTGTGGACAGCAAGAAAGAAACCAAGAAGGCACCGGCCAAGACTCCCAAGGAGAAAAAGGCTGAAAAGAAGATCAAAAAAGCAGACAAGCACTAATTTGAACCGCTCTGTTTGAGCGAGACCTGAAAAAACCACAGGGAAGATCCCTGTGGTTTTTTTGACGCAGATTGAGAGATGTTGCCAATGAGTTCCACCGCATTTTCATCATTACACCTGAAGCCGACCATGCTGAAGAACCTGGCCTCGCTGGGTTATGCCGCCATGACGCCGATTCAGGCCCATAGCCTGCCGCCTATCCTGGCTGGCAAAGATCTGATTGCCAGGGCCAAGACCGGCAGCGGTAAGACCGCTGCCTTCGGGATCGGGCTGTTAAGCGGTCTTGATGTCTCAACCCTGCGGCTGCAGGCGCTGGTGCTCTGTCCTACCCGTGAGCTGGCTGATCAGGTGGCCAAAGAGCTACGGCGTCTGGCCCGTTTTACGGAGAATATCCGGGTCTTGACGGTCTGTGGTGGAGTGCCCTTTGGCCCGCAGCTGGGCTCTCTGGAACATGGCGCTCACGTGGTGGTGGGCACTCCCGGACGTCTGTTGGATCACCTTCGGCGGGGCAGCCTTGATCTGTCCAGCCTGCAGACTCTGGTGCTGGATGAAGCGGACCGGATGCTGGATATGGGGTTTCAGGATGATATCCGCAGCCTGATTGCCGCTGCTCCGGCCAAGCGTCAGACCCTGCTGTTTTCCGCCACTTACCCGGACAGCATTGCCGAAATGAGTGCCGCAATTCAGCACGGCGCAGTTGAGATTAGTGTGGATGAGGATCATGAAGCAGGGGCGATTGAGCAGCTTTTTTATGAAGTAGAACCGGATCTGCGCAGTGAGGCGGTGGCCCGTATCCTTGGCCAGTATCGCCCTGAATCAACCCTGGTCTTCTGCAATACCAAGCTGGACTGTCAGGAGCTGGCGGATGCCCTGAAAGAACGCGGCTTTGCCGCACTGGCGATCCATGGCGATCTGGAGCAGCGGGAGCGGGATCAGGTGCTGGTCCGCTTTTCCAACAAGAGTGCCTCGGTGCTGGTGGCAACCGATGTTGCTGCCCGTGGCCTGGATATCAAGGAGCTGGCAGCGGTGATCAACTATGAGTTGTCCCGTAACCCGGAGGTGCATACCCACCGTATTGGCCGGACCGGCCGGGCAGGTGAACAGGGGCTGGCCATCAGTCTGGTCTCCCGGCGGGACAGCCGTCTGATCAAGGGGATGGAGGAGAACCTTGACTGCAGGATTGACCTGCAGGAGTTTTCTTCACTGGCACCGCTAACCGGCAGGCCGCCTGCACCTGCCATGGTAACGCTCTGTATTGATGGTGGCCGTAAAAACAAGCTGCGCCCCGGAGATATTCTGGGCGCACTGACCGGCGAGGGTGGAATTGCCGGTAGTGAGGTAGGCAGGATTGATCTGTTTGATTTCCACAGCTATGTGGCTATCATGGGTCAGGCTGTTGAACAGGCCCTGCGTTGTCTGGCTGGCAACCGGATCAAGGGACGTTTTTTCAAGGTGCGCAGAATCGGCTCAGGACGTACATCATGACAGCACACAAACACCCGTTTCAGCAACTTACCCCTGACTTCATCATGGATGCCGTGGAAAGTCAGGGCTTCCGCTGCGATTGCCGCAACCTGACCCTGAACAGCTACGAAAACCGGGTCTACCAGGTGGGGATCGAGGACGATAAACCGCTGATCGCCAAGTTCTACCGCCCGAATCGCTGGACAGATCAGCAGATTATTGAGGAGCATGACTTCAGCCTTGAGCTGGCCGAGCATGAACTTGCCGTGGTGGCTCCCTGGCGTAATACGGCAGGTCAGAGCCTGTTTCTGCACCACGGATTCCGTTTTGCCCTCTACCCCCGACAGGGTGGCCATGCCCCGGAGTTTGATAATCTGGACAACCTCCTGATCCTGGGCCGGATGCTGGGAAGGATACATCGGATCGGTGCAGTGCAGAGGTTTGCAGTGCGCCCGACTCTGGATAGTCAGAGCTTTGGTCATGCCAGCGTTGCCCTGATCAGTGAGCAGTTCATTCCGTCTGAGTATCGTGAAAGTTACACGATCTTAACCGGACAGCTGTTACAAAAGATCGAACAGGCACTGTCAGACGCCGGACAGGTTCGTTTCATCCGCACCCACGGAGACTGCCACAGCGGCAATATCCTCTGGCGTGATGATGCCCCCCATTTTGTTGATTTTGATGACAGCCGGATGGCACCGGCAGTGCAGGATCTCTGGATGATGCTGTCCGGTGATCGTCCACGCAAGCTGGTGCAGCTTGATGCCCTGCTGGAGGGGTATCAGGAGTTCAACAGTTTTGATCCGGCTGAATTGCGGCTGATCGAGCCGCTGCGTACCCTGCGGATGCTGCACTACAGCGCCTGGCTGGCCAGTCGCTGGGATGATCCGGCCTTTCCAATCGCCTTCCCCTGGTTCAACAGCATGCACTACTGGGGTGAGCATATCCTTGAGCTGCGTGAACAGTTGGCGGCATTGGATGAATCGGCTTTGGAACTACTCTAATTCCGATTCCATTTCAAGGCGCTCTCTTCGTTGGCTCGTCTTCGGCTCCTCAACGTACTGCGTGTATGTCTGCGTCGCCGAACTCCTCGCCGCCTTGATATCATCCTTGAACTGGAATCGAAATAACTACCTGAACGAGATCTCTGATTCATGAACAAACAACAACTGGTGCAGGCAATAATTGCAGCCCTTGAGGCTGATCTGGCCCTGTTTTTTGCTGCGGCAAAGGCGGCCCACGAAGCGGCCACCCACGAAGAGTGCGCCCCGGATAACAAGTACGACACCACAGCACTGGAGGCCTCCTACATTGCCCAGGGGCAGGCCAACCGTGCCCAGGAGATCCGGGTTGCGCTGGAGGGGTATCGAAATCTGGTGCTGCAGAGGTTTGATGACGAGAGCCCGATCCGCTTGTCTGCGTTGGTGACCCTGGAGGATGGAGAGGGAAATCAGCGCAGGCTGTTTCTTGGTCCCTATGGCGGCGGTATGAAGATTCCCGTAACAGATGGTGAAATTGTGGTGATTACCCCCGGATCTCCCCTGGGGCGCAGTCTGCTGGGGAGCCAGGTTGGTGATGAGCTGCAGGCCGGTGAATATGGTCTGGCTGCAACGTTTACCGTGGTTGATGTTGTTTGATTGAGTACCGTGTTGCCGGGTTGAGAGTTGTTGTGTGTTTGTTGGTGAGTAGATAAATAACTCTGTGTTGAAGAATGAACAATTTTTGATTTTTTCTGTCCGGTTTCGCCCTCTGTTCTAGCTGTTTGAATTATTACGGTTTTTGGTATGGGCTGGTTTTGATTGTGTTTGACTGAATATTGCAAGAGATTGCTTTTGCGTAAAAAAATAAATGTAATCATATGGATACCTGCGGTAATGGGTTTGTTGGTGTTTTTGTTGGTTGCGGTTGGCGCGTTATTTGCTGCTAGATAAATCCGTTTTACTGGCAGGTGGCACAAACTTATATCTTTACAAGGGTTGCACTATGAAAACTATCGGAGTACCCAAAAAACAGGGCCTGTACGATCCCCAGTTCGAACATGATGCCTGCGGTGTCGGTTTTGTCGCCAATATCAAGGGCAAAAAGTCCCACGAGATTGTACAGCAGGCACTGACCATCCTGGCTAATCTGGACCACCGTGGCGCAGTCGGTTGCGAGCACAACACCGGTGACGGCGCCGGTATTCTGCTGCAGATGCCGGATGCCTTTCTGCGCAAGGTCTGCGCCCCGCTGGGTATCCGCCTGCCGGAACCGGGTGAGTACGGCGTTGCCATGCTGTTCACCTCTCCCAAGGCAACCGAGCGCAACAGCGCCCGTCATATCCTGGAGCGGATTATTGCTGAAGAAAGGGTGCAGATCATCGGCTGGCGCGATGTGCCGACCGATAACAGTTCCCTGGGTGATACTGCCAAGGCGGGTGAACCGATGGTTCGTCAGCTCTTCCTGCAACCGCTCGATACCGCTATCGACGAAGCGACCTTCAATCGCAAGCTGTATCTCATCAATCAGCGCGCCATCCACGAGATCCGCGATATCGAGGTTGACAATCACTGGTATGTCTCCAGCATCTCCACCCGCACCATCATCTACAAAGGGATGCTGATGCCGGTGCAGGTGGATCAGTATTTTTCCGACCTGCGTGACCCGGAGATGGTCTCGGCCCTGGCGCTGGTACATTCCCGTTTCTCCACCAATACCTTCCCCAGTTGGGAGCGGGCTCACCCCTATCACTTCATGGCCCACAACGGCGAGATCAACACCCTGCGGGGTAACGTCAACTGGATGTACGCCCGCCAGTCGATGTTCAACAGCGAGCTGTTCGGAGAGGATATCAAAAAGGCGCTGCCGATTATCAACACCAACGGCTCTGACTCGGCCATGTTTGACAACTGCCTGGAACTGCTGGTTATGGCCGGTCGTTCACTGCCCCATGCAGTCATGATGATGGTGCCTGAACCGTGGGAAAACCATGAGGGGATGAGCAAGGAAAAACGGGCTTTCTATGAGTACCATTCCTGTCTGATGGAACCGTGGGATGGTCCGGCTGCCGTCTGCTTTACCGATGGCCGCAGTATCGGCGCCGTATTGGACCGCAACGGCCTGCGTCCCTGCCGTTACTATATTACCAGCGATGATCTGGTGATCATGGCCTCAGAGGCCGGTGTGCTGCCGGTGCCGCCGGAAAAGGTGCTGCAGAAAGGGCGTTTGCAACCGGGCAAGATGTTTCTGATTGATACGGAGCAGGGACGGATCGTGCCTGACGAAGAGATCAAGAAGGAGCTTGCTTCTGCCAAACCGTATGGTGACTGGGTAAAAACAAATCATCTCCTGCTGGAAGAGTTGCCGGAAGCCAACAAGGTGTATGAGTTGGACCATGCAACCATTCTGCAGCGTCAGCAGGCTTTTGGTTATACCTACGAGGATCAGCGGGTGATTCTGGGGCCGATGGCAACCGATGGCATCCAGCCGTTGGGATCAATGGGCACCGATACGCCGCTGGCGGTGTTATCTGATCAGCCCCAACTGCTCTACAACTACTTCAAGCAGCTGTTTGCCCAGGTTACCAACCCGCCGATCGATCCGATCCGGGAAGAGATCATCACCTCCACCGTGACCAGGATCGGTTCTGAATCCAACCTGCTCAAGCCGACCGCCTCCAGCGCACGGGTGATCAGACTGGAACATCCGATCCTGACCAATGAGGAGTTTGAAAAGCTGCGCAATCTGGATCAACCCGGTTTCAAGACCACCACCCTGAGCCTGCTGTTCAAGGCTGCCGATGGGGCCGAGGGGATGGAAAAGGCCTTGGAAAGTCTGTTCAATGCAGCTATCAGGCATATTGAGGCCGGTACCACCATTCTGGTACTGTCTGATCGCGGCGTGAATGATGAATATGCTGCCATACCGGCGCTTCTGGCTGTGGCCGGCCTGCACCACCATCTGATCCGTACCGCCACCCGCACCCATGTCTCGCTGGTACTGGAGTCGGGCGAGCCCCGCGAGGTGCATCATTTTGCCCTGCTGCTGGGCTACGGCGTAACCGCCATCAACCCCTACCTTGCCTTTGAATCACTGGATGACATGATCCGGCAGGGGATGTTGCCGGGCATCGATCACAAGAAGGCGGTCAAGAACTATATCAAGGCGATTGTCAAAGGGGTGGTCAAGACCATGGCCAAGATGGGGATCTCCACGGTGCCCAGCTATCGCGGCGCCCAGATCTTTGAGGCGGTGGGGCTGCACCAGTCGGTGATCGACAAGTTCTTTACCTGGACCCCTTCCCGGATCGGCGGAACGGACCTGAACGGTATTTCAAGCGAACTGCTGGTACGGCATGCCAAGGCGTATCCCAAGCGGGTTGCTGCAGATCCTACCCTTGATCCGGGTGGTCAGTACCAGTGGCGCAAGGATGGCGAGGAACACCTCTTCAATCCGCTGACCATCACCGCATTGCAGAACGCGACCCGTACGGGCGATTATCAGGAGTTCAAGGTATTCTCGAAGCTGATCGACGAACAGAGTGAACACCTGTATACCTTGCGCGGCCTGCTGGACTTCAAGGATCGCGTGCCGGTTCCGCTGGATGAGGTTGAACCGGTTGAAGAGATCGTGAAGCGCTTCAAGACCGGTGCCATGTCCTACGGTTCCATCAGCCAGGAGGCCCATGAGGCGCTGGCGATCGCCATGAACCGGATCGGTGGCCGTTCCAACACCGGCGAGGGGGGCGAAGATCCCGAGCGCTTTATCTGGACCAATGCGCAGGGTGACTCCAAGAACAGCAACATCAAGCAGGTGGCCTCCGGTCGTTTCGGTGTGACCAGCAACTACCTGACCAATGCCGGTGAGATTCAGATCAAGATGGCCCAGGGGGCCAAACCGGGTGAAGGGGGCGAACTGCCCGGCCACAAGGTCTATCCCTGGGTTGCCAAGACCCGTCACACCACACCGGGGGTTGGTCTGGTGTCGCCGCCGCCGCACCATGATATCTACTCCATCGAGGATCTGGCTGAACTGATCCACGATCTGAAGAACGCCAACCGCCGGGCCCGGATCAGCGTCAAGCTGGTTTCCGAGGTGGGGGTTGGTACCATCGCCGCCGGGGTTGCCAAGGCTCATGCCGACGTGGTGCTGATCAGCGGGTACGATGGCGGTACCGGTGCATCGCCGCTTTCCAGTATCAAGCATGCCGGCCTGCCCTGGGAGCTTGGTCTGGCTGAGACCCACCAGACCCTGATGTTGAACAATCTGCGCAGCCGGATTATTGTTGAGGTGGACGGCCAGCTGAAGACCGGCCGTGACGTGGTGATCGGGGCGCTTTTGGGGGCCGAGGAGTTCGGTTTTGCCACCGCGCCGCTGGTAACCCTGGGCTGCGTGATGATGCGGGTCTGCCATAGTAATACCTGTCCGGCCGGTGTGGCTACCCAGGACCCCGAGTTGAGGAAACGGTTCAGTGGCAAGCCGGAGTATGTGGTCAACTTCATGCGCTTTGTGGCCCAGGAAGTGCGGGAGATCATGGCCCAGCTTGGCTTCCGCAGCTTTAACGAGATGGTTGGACGCGCCAATGTGCTGGAGCCGAAAAAGGCGATTGCACACTGGAAGGCTCAGGGGCTTGACTTCAGCAACATCCTCTATACCCCCGACATGGGGCTTGAGGCAGTCAGTTACTGCACCGAGGCCCAGGATCACGGCCTTGAAAAGTCAATCGACATGTCCAAGTTGCTGGCGATCTGCCAGCCAGCCATTGAGCGGGGCGAGCCGGTTTCTGCAGAACTGCCGATTACGAACGTTGACCGGGTTGTGGGTACGATCATCGGTAACGAGATCACCCGCAGTCATGGCGCTGAAGGGCTGCCAGAAGGGACCATCCGGTTGCGCTTCAACGGTTCAGCTGGACAGAGTTTTGGCGCTTTTATCCCCAAAGGGATGACCCTGGAGCTGTCCGGGGATGCCAACGACTATCTGGGTAAAGGTTTGAGCGGCGGCACTATTGTGGTCTATCCGCCGATCGGCACCAGATTCAAGGCAGAAGAGAACATCATTGCCGGTAACGTTGCCCTGTATGGTGCCACCAGCGGCACCGCCTATATCTGCGGTATTGCCGGTGAGCGGTTCTGTGTTCGGAATTCCGGCGTCAACGCGGTGGTTGAAGGGGTAGGGGACCACGGTTGCGAATATATGACCGGCGGTACGGTGGTGATCCTCGGTTCAACCGGGCGTAACTTTGCTGCAGGGATGAGCGGTGGCGTTGCCTATGTGCTTAATGAAAAAGGTGATTTTGCCGGTCATTGCAACACCCAGATGGTGGCTCTGGAGCAACTTGATGAACAGGATGTTGCTACCCTGAAAGAGATGATCAGCAACCACAAAGAGCGGACCGGCAGTGCCAAAGCCGCAGCAGTGCTGGCCGACTGGAACAGCTATCTGCCTAAATTCGTAAAGGTTATGCCGATGGACTACAAGCGGGTGCTGCAGGCTCTGGAGCGGGCCAAGGCCGCCGGCTTAAGCGGTGATGATGCACTGACGGCCGCGTTTGAAGAAAACTGGCATGAGGCTGCAGCACACTAGCAGGCAAGTGACTATATACAGTAGGAAATTTGCCACAGAGGACACAGCGATTTCAGAGGAACCTCTAAAAAACAGAGGGCTGTGTGTTGTTCAAGGAACAAAACGGTAAAATCATTATTTGAATTTCTCTGTGTTCTCTGTGGCTAGCAGCTGTTTTATGTTTGATTACCTCAAGACTATTATCTATAGGAAACGACCATGGGAAAACCAACCGGATTTATGGAATATTGCCGCGAAATACCGGCAGACCGCGAACCGCTTGAGCGTATTAAGGACTGGAACGAGTTCCACCTGCATATGTCGGAGGAAGGGCTGCGCACCCAGGGGGCACGCTGCATGGATTGCGGCATCCCGTTCTGCCATACCGGCACACTGCTCTCCGGCATGGCCAGTGGCTGTCCGATCAATAACCTGATCCCTGAGTGGAA
>Ga0209373_10002676_pt1 | contig 17390 bp, 13 predicted proteins | sample Higcelweek5metaG_FD_187173 | JGI IMG/M metagenome (GOLD analysis project Ga0209373, IMG submission 187173) | Freshwater pond sediment microbial communities from the University of Edinburgh, under environmental carbon perturbations - High... | ecosystem: Environmental > Aquatic > Freshwater >... | reverse complement strand
TTGAATGAGAGAATACCGTGATTACTTTTTAATACTCCTCAATACCTAATAATCAAATATTGTCAATATCTTAAACTTTTTTAAAAAATTGTCTTGACTTTCAGCCACTTAAGTCTTTTTTACCTCTTTTTGTTTAAAATTCTTGGGCTATTTAAGTTTAGGAATAAATGTTTTCAAAAAATCACCAAAACTATCGTCAATAATTATCTGTCTTATTATTTCTTTATTTAAGTATTCAATTATTTTTCTAGATATCTCTTTTTCTTCCTTTCCATAATCTATTTTTGAATTAGTAGATAGATTTTTTATTTTAATATAAAAATAATTTTCTTGATTTAATTCAATTAAATTTGAATCACTTATATTTTCAATTATAAATTTTGAATATTTTTGAAGTTGTTTGTATATTTCAACTTCATTAATATCATTAATATTTGATATATAAAAACAAATAATTCTTAACTTATATTCAAAATAAATTTTAAGGTTTAATTCCTTATTTATTAAAACTTCATCAAATCTAACTCGTTTTATACTATTATTTACTTCTTTTTCAATATATGATTCAAAGTCTTCCTTTTTTATAAAAGAGTTTTTAATATAAAAATCATTAAATGATTGACTAAAAATGTATTTTCTAAAATTTTTCAAAAATTTATTTTTTTCTGCTATACTGGTAATGATAACGTTTCTACCATTTAATATATTAATATTCCTACCATAATTAAAATATTCTTTTATAAAATCATCATTGTAGGCTTTTTCTTCAAGTTCATTTAATATATTTATATATTCTTCATAATCTTTATTATTTTTACAATTTCTAACTTGTTCTAATATATTATTTTTAAGAAAAGTTATAAAATCAGTTATTGATTTTGAATAACAATCTAAATTTCAGTTTTTAAAATTTATTAATTTTGTCATACTATAATTCTAAATTACCCAAATAATATATCATAAAAGGAATGTAAATTAAAGTTAAGTCCACAAAGACAGGATAATTTATATCAACTTCAGTAAACTTTAATTTTAAAAAAATATCTTCAATTCTAAGTGTTCTATCATGTTTTAAAATTTCAATTATATTTAATGTATTATTCAGTATAAAATCTCTATAAGCCAGTTCATTTGATACTTTTTCAACAGATGAATGAATATATGAAAAAGTATCAAAAGGAGCACTATTATTATAATTTTTTGATTGTTCATTAATTTTTGTAACTATTTCTCTTTTATAGTTTTCCATTTTTATAGGAGTTAACCCTATTCTTAGTTTGTCAATTATTCATTGATAATCATCTTTATAATTTTTACCTTCAATATATTCTCACTTTAGTATGAACTTATCAATAAATTCTCACTTTAGTATGAACTTATCAATAAATTCTCACTTTAGTATGAACTTATCAATAAATTCTCACTTTAGTATGAACTTATCAATAAATTCATATAAATCTTTTCAAGGAGTAAAGTTATTATTAAATTTATCTTTAAAATTATCATTATCCTCTCAAATGAATAAGTCATATAGTTTATCAATAAAATTATAAAATTTCATCTCATAATCTATAGTAATTTTATCTAGAACGATTTGTCAATTATTTAAACTCTGACTTAATATAAAACTTGCTTTTCTCCAATTTCAATGAGATTTATAATACAACCAATCATTTATATATCTATTTTGTCTATATTCTGGATTTTCCTGAATATCATTTCACTCAATTGAAAATGTTCTATTCAAATTAAAATTCTCTTTTTTTACCATTGGTAAGTATAAAACTTTATTGAAAATATTACTTACTAAATCATCTTCACTATGTTTATTTTCCAAATAATAATTGTATGCATCTTTATTAGTTACAACAAAAAATATTGCTCAACAATTATCAAAAAAAAGTGTTTTTAATTTACCTAATAAATCAAAAATATCTTTCATGTCAATGTTTCATTTCCATATTCATTTATCTAAATCAAGGAGTTTATCTAATTCATCAATTATAATTACTAACTTTCTGTTTTTTCATATGGATTTTAATTTTACAAATTTAATATAAATCAACAATTTATCTACCAAAAAATTTACTAAATAATATAAACAAATAAATATTCAAGTAAATAATATTATTACAGATAAATATATTAATAACATTATACTTATCTTAAATATTCAAAATAATAATATAAAAGATATAGCAAATATAAATAAGTATTTTAGATTTATTTCATATCAAAGTATTTTATAAAGTAAATTTATAATATTTTTATTAAATTTTAGTATATTTTCATTGAGTCTATATTCTGCAATATCTTCATTATAAAGACTTCTTTCTATTCTAGCTCTATAAGTTATATTTATGATTGTTCTAAAAATTAAAAAGTTTAATATTATTAAAATAAAAGCACTGAAAAGTTTTATAAAATCTAATCATAATCAAAATGAAAACCATAAAAAACTTATACTTAATTTTCATAATATATAGTCTATTATTAATCCTAGAAATATAGGAAATGAAAATGATAATATATCAATTGCTATTTTTAAAAATCATCTTTCTTTTAAATGAATAAATCATTCTATATCTTCAATATTTTTGAAAGTTCTAATATATTGTTCTTCAAAGTTCTTTATATCATTTTTAGAATATCAATTTTTTACTAAGGCTAGATAAATTTCTCTAATTATTTTTGTTATTAATTCATTTTTATTAAAAGCCTTTTTATTTCATTTATCATCAATTTTCTGTTCAGGAATATTTATAATAACTTTAGTAATTTCTTCTCAATCTTCATTTTGAAGCTTATCAACAGCATTATTTAGTAAACTTGTTTTTCATGTTCATCTATATCAGGATAACAAACAAGAACCAGAAGATGAATTCTTTATAAATTCATAAACTTGATTTTTTGTGTTATCTGTTTCTAAATTAAGGATATCTTTTAAATATTGTTTTCATTTTTCTGTATCATTAAAAAGCCTTAATGTATAGATATAATGATAATCTATAGTTTCTAATATGCTTTTTCTTATTTTATTTTTTACATCAGATTCTATTATATAACTTATTCATTCTTGAGTATCTGAAAGACTGTGAAAAAGAGAATCAAATCATTCAGCAATTGCATGATTTCATTTTAAAGCTTGAATAATATTGTCTTTTATATATAAATCTTTAAATTTATCCAAGTTTTGGAATTGAGATTTATTAAATACTAAAACTTCTTTTAATAGATTTTCTTTTAAAATATTATCTTTATTTAAATATTTTAGATAATTTATTCATTCATCTGTCATTAATAAATGAGCTAATAATGCATAAATTTGTCATTTTTTAGATTCTTCTTTAATTTGTTCTATAATTTCTTCATCTAAATTTAATTTTCTTAGATATTTTACTCAATTATCAGTATTACAAAGATTAGTAAATAATTTAGGACTTTTAACCAAATATTTTGATATTTCTTGATTTTCATAATTTTCTTCTAAAAATTTTATTCATTCTTCATTTCTAAGTATCTCATATAGTTTTTCTTCAAGTTTTATATTTCATCTCTTAATTTGTACTAATTCATTTTTTTTAATATTCAAACTATTTATTTTATTTACACTATTATCATGTTCTTCAATTTTATTAAGAAAATCATTTATGTATTCATTTTTTACATCTTTATTGATTTTTTTTAGATATTCTTTTCAATATTCTGAATAACATAATTTTTCTACTAACCAGTTAAAATTTTTATTATTTTCTTTGAAAATAGCTTTACTTAATCATAATTTTTCTAAATAATCCAAACTACTTTTATGTCTTAGAAACTCTTTTAAAATACTTAAATCTTCATTATAATTTTCAAATCAATCAACTAATACACTATCAATATTTAAAAATTTAATAAAGTCTATTGAAATATCAGATTCTAAAGCTATATCAAGTAAATTTAGCTGAAAATTATAATTACTATTTTTTATTAATTCCCAAATATCTGTAGAAATATTTAATTTTTTAAAATATTTTAATCATTTTTTTGAAACAAAGAGTATAAGAAATCTTTCAGCACTGAACGGATTTTCTTTAATAAGTAATTTTATTTCCTCATCAGAGAATAAATTTTTTATAAAATCAAATAAATCTTCTCTATTTAAAAAAGGTTCTGAAAATATAGTTAATAAAAAATAGCCATATAATGCATCTTGTAAAATTTTTTTAACTCATTTAATCTTTTTTAGATAATTTATAACTTGTTTTGAATTTTCTCTATAAACATTTGAATAAAATATATCAAATTTTGTTCAAGCTTTTTTCAATTCTTTTTTTAAGAAATCAGTTCTACCAAAATATTCTGAATAAATAAAATTTATCTCTTTTTTTACTCAAGCTTTTGTTAAATAAAAAAGATTTTTCTTTATTGTTAAAAAATCTTTGTCATTGTATTTTTCATCTATAAGAAGGGCTTTGTAAATTTCAAAATTTAGTTCATAAAAAGCACCTAGATTGATATTTCTATCATCAAAAATATTAGTAATATAATCATTTTCTCCATATATATATGAGTTATTAAAAATATTTTTGATGTATTCTGGTAGAGTTATTTTTATTTGAGACATAATGTGATGATTAATTTGTGTACGGGGTTTTTAATTCTTATCAAGTTATACTTGCTCTTTATACTATATAATATCAAGAATTAAATTCTTGGTATTATATACATTTTTTATTATATACAACTATTTTTCCCAAAAATTGACATTGTCTACTATTTCTCATTTTTAAACAAATCCTGAATTTCCGAGTTTCACAATCATCAAAAATAATATTTCATATAAACACAAACTCAAGTACCCAGTCGTATACCTATTATACTAAAGTTACTCAGTATTCAAACTATTTCTCGTTTCTATCAAGTCATTTCCATGAGGACTCATATCTCAATACATATTTCTACAAAACGAGTTGTATTTTAATTTTAAGCAATTTTTTAAAATATAAAAATCTATATTCTAATTTTTGGTGATTATATATAATTACTTACTATTCTGAGTACCCATTTCAGTCAAAGGTGGGCTTTAGCCCTCTCTTGGTCATTCAGTTATGAAACTGTTTAGTATAAAACACTATTCAAGCAAATCATCTTTCAAATCCAAAGCCATGTTGAGTGCCTTTCTGACTTCTTGATAGTACTTGGCTTCCAATTTTCAGACAACAGATCAAATATAGGCTCTATCAACGGTAAGAATCTGACTTCCTAAAAAACGAGAATCTTCCCACAGACCATTTTCCTGACTCAGGCTTGTGCTTGTCACTATAACACTCCTCATTCCCTTATCTTATCGAAACAAACTCAAGTATTTTTCAAATCCAAAAATCTTATGCCTTTTATATCAAGTCATTTCTCTGAGGATTCACATCTCAATAAAAATACGAATAAAATTATTTGCGGTAGATGGAGTGACTCATAAGAGCTTGATAATATCGTGACTAGAAACAATAGGATGAGAAAATAAGTAGTTCACTATCTGACTTGCTCTTTCACTTTTTGATCAAAGTGATAAAATCTTTCCTTCAATTTCTTTTTTTAGCAATAATATTTCTTGAAAAGTATGTATTGAAGATTCACAGGTTTCTATAACTCATGTCAAGAAAAATTTCAAAAAATGCTCTATGTTATTTGAACTTCTCGCAATAGTCAAAGCATCATAATAATTTCACTTATTTCTTTCAAAAAAATCAGAAATATATAAGACTGGTTTGGAAAGAATTTTTTTATCAATCAAATACAAAATAATCATAAGCCTTCAAATTCTTCCGTTTCAGTCAAGATAGGGATGAATAGTTTCAAATTGATAGTGAGCAAGAGCAATTTTTATAAGCTCAGGAATTTCTAAGTCTTCATTGTGGATAAATAATTCAAAATCTTTTATTAAATCACTTAAATCATCTTGATGAGGTGGTATAAAAAAGGCATTTTGTAAGTTACTTCCTCAGATCCAATTTTGACTTCTTCTTATTTCTCAAGGATTTTTATGTTCTCATCGAACTCATTTTAAGAGTGTCGCATGGATGATTGAAAACAAACGAAATGTCATTGGCAGTTTTTCAAGTTCCTTTATCCCCAAATGAAGGGATTCAATGTAATTTTTAACCTCTTCTATATCATTTCTTTCTTCTATCCCTTTTACATCTTCCTTCTCAAGAAATAACTCGTCAAATTCTGTTTTTGTTCATTCGATTTTACTTGATTTTATGGCTTCTTTTCATACATGCATGGAAATAAAAAAATCAATATCAGGTATAAAATGAGAAAAACTTTCGAGCTTTCAAAGTTCTCGATTTGCTTTTTCAAGTAAGAGATTTATTTTTTTATCTTCCCAGAAAAAAGAATCGTTGATATGACTTGGTAAAAAACTTTTATAACCATATTGGTTTTTAAATGTTCATGAGACAAAACGTTTATTCATACTGTACAATTTATTAAATATATTTTGATTTTAAGTAGATTTTTAAAATAAGCAAATTTATATTCTAATTTTCGTCGATTTTTTAAAATATAAAAATCTATATTCTAATTTTTATCACATTTTTGGATTATAAATGATTTTGACTTTATTTTTTGAAAGAATTTTTACACTCAGATATTTTTCTCTTCTCTCACAAAAAATTCTTTTTGCATTTTGCTCCTTTTCACTACAATCAAACTCAAAATTACTTCTTAGCTTTGTTTGTGTATGAAAAAACTGATTTGATTGCTCTTTGTATGCGTGTGACTCGTGACGACAATTGTATTTCTTGGCTTGATCCTGTCAGGACAAGACAGCTTACGTGTTCTTTCCCAAGTCAGCCTGAATGGATATTTTTATGCTATCGTAGGGATTTCCCTTTGATTTTTTTGGCTTGACCATATCTTGGATGCCCTCAATATGAAACACGCTTCTCCAACTCTTCCCCCTGAGGCTCAGGAAATCTATGATGAAGAAAAATATGCAACCCAACAACAATACCAACACGAGAAATACGAGTTTGGAGAGATTTCTTCGGTGGTCGGGTTTGTAGGGACGATGCTTATGCTCTTTTTGGGAGGATTTTGATGGCTCGATGCTTGGCTTGGAAATGTGGGATTGGTAGGTTTTTGGAAGACTCTCAGCTTTTTTGGAGTGGTGTTTGTGGTGCAACTGATTCTTTCAATTCCTTTTTCATACTACTCTACTTTTGTCATAGAAGAAAAATACGGTTTCAACAAAACGACCAAATCTCTTTTTTGGAGCGATGTCGTGAAAGGACTCGTCCTTAATACTCTCATCTGATGAGTGCTCTTGTGAGTGATCGTCTGGCTATGGGGAGTGTTTTGAGGAACTTTTTGGCTCTTGGCTTGGGGGGTGATTACGGGCTTTATGATGTTTTTTATGGCATTTTATACCACCCTCATCTTGCCACTTTTCAACAAACAAACTCCACTTGAGGACGGAAGCCTCAAGACTGCTATTGTGGAATTTTCCAAAAAGGTAGGATTTGAGATCAAAGATCTGTATGTGATGGACGGAAGCAAGAGAAGCTCAAAGGCAAATGCTTTTTTTTCATGACTCTGACCACAAAAGCGTATCGTCCTTTTTGATACCCTCATCAATGAGATGACACAAGAAGAAGTCGTTGCCGTGCTTGCCCACGAGATCGGACACTATAAAAAGAAACACACCCTCAAGATGCTCGTGTTTTCTATCGTGCAAATGGGAATTACTCTTTGGGCACTGTCATTTTTCTTGCAAGATGCGTCTTTTCAATCAGCACTTGGAGTGAGCACTCCGAGCTTTCAGATAGGACTGGTAGCATTTGGATTTCTCTTTGCTCCTTGGAGCTTTGTGACTTCGCTTTTGGGAAATATTCTCTCACGCAAGCATGAGTATGAAGCTGATGCGTTTGCGGGGACTTACTATGATCCACAAGCCTTGGTGAGTGGACTCAAAAAACTCTCAAAAAATAACCTCACCAACCTCACTCCCCATCCGTGGTATGAATGGGTACACTCTACCCATCCAACGGTACTCAAGAGAGTCAAAGCCTTAGAAGAATAACCCAGCAATCCATGCTTCACAATCCGTATATCCCATTGATAGAAAACGTGCCAAACCTGCTTTCAAATCCTCAGATTATACAATCATGGAAGGGAAGATGGCACGAGTATTTTGGGAATGATCACCCAAGAATCCTTGAGATAGGTACAGGGCTTGGGAATTACTTTTCCCAAGAAGTCATGCACCATCCAGAGCAAAATTTTATCGGTATTGAAATCAAATTCAAACGACTCTATATGACTGCAAAGAAATCAAACGAGCGAGCAAATGTGCCAAATTTTGTCGTGCTCAAAGCCTATGGTCAGGAGATTGAGAAAATCTTTGCTCCGAAAGAACTCCAAGAAGTAATCATTTTTTTTCCTGATCCTTGGGGAAAAAAAAGGGTTCAAAAAAAACACAAACTTATACAAACTCCATTTTTGGATACTCTTTATAGAGTTCTTGCCTCTGATGGAAAAGTTTTATTCAAGACCGACCATAGAGCGTATTTTGATGAAGTACTGGCACTTTTTCAGTCACATTGAGGGTTTGAAATTTTAGTATTGAGTTACGACTACGAGCTTGAGACCGAGCATTTTGACTCTAATCGACTTACTGAGTTTGAGACCATGTATCGTGCCGAAAAATTACCCATACATTTCTTGGTAGTCTCAAAAATTGAACTATAAAAAAAAATTTTCATATTTATGAAAATTTTTTTTATTACGAAAACAGGGCAATGTACACATTTTTTCTTACTTCATCCATTTCTTCACCCAAGCTTCAAGAGCGGTAATATTTTGAGCGAAACACTTTCATTTTTCGGTGAGACAATAAATAGTTTTGTTCTTGGTGTTTTCTTTGATATGGGAAACAACAAAACCAGCATTTTCAAGCTCTTTGAGACGACTTGAAAGGATTCTTGGGTTGATTCACTCAAGTTGTTTTTCTATATCGGAAAAACACATACAGCCCTCACTAATAGCTTTGATTATCAGGAGTATCCATTTTTTTGATATAAATGAGAAGAGCTCTATGATAGGGCAACTTCAAGTTTCTTGCATAATATATTTTAGGTGCTAAACAGTCTTATTGTAAGAATAATTCTTATTTTTTCAAGTAAAATCAATATACTTTGTGAGAAAGTCAATAAAATTGCCTATTTTATGCTATTCTTCTGTTTTAAACTGTATATCTTTTTTGCGAGATTCTATTGTTTCTAGGAGCGAAGAATTTGTCAATTTCATCAATGGGGGCTTTCCTGTGAGGTCGAGAAAAATATCTCTTCTTTTTGTCAAGGATATTTTGTTGAAAATTCAAAAAATATATGGTATGATGGACTGGTCTTTGAAATTCAATAGATTTTGGTTTTGAGAGACAAACTTATTTTTAATTTACCAATTTGTGGCAAAAATGTCGGGCATCATTGGAGATATAACGAAAAAATTTCAAAACCAGAAACCCAACAGTGATGGAAATGAAATTGATGACTTATTCTCTTTGAAATCTGCTGGAGAAAAGGATCTCAAAAAATCACATCTCTCGATTACACAAGCCTCCAAGGAAGATGATGAAAACATTATTTCCTTTGTCAACGACTTATTTTTGACTGCGGTGAGCAAAGGAGCGAGTGATGTACATATTGAGCCATCTGATCGAAATATACGTGTGCGACTACGTATCGATGGGAATTTTGTGACCTACAAACAAATTGATGTAAAAAAACAGGATTCGTTAGTTGCAAGAATCAAAATTATGGCATACCTGAGAATCGATGAGCACAGACTTCCTCAGGATGGAAAGATAAATTTCTTTTTGTTTTGAGGGAAGTCTATCGATTTGAGGGTTTCGATTATTCCAACTATTTATTGAGAGAAGTGTGTCATCAGGATTTTAAAAAAGGAGTCAACTCCTCCTGAACTTAAAGATTTATGAATGTTGCCTTACAATATGGTGAAGGTAAAAAGACATCTTTCTGACTCCCATGGGATGATTCTTGCGGTTGGTCCTACGGGATCTGGAAAATCTACTACACTGTTTTCACTTTTGAGTAACTTTGATGCGTTTGAAAACAACATTTCTACGCTTGAAGATCCTGTTGAGTATCGTATTCCTTGAGTGAATCATACCCAAATCAACCCAATCATTGGGTTTGACTTTGCCACTTGACTCCGTTCTCTTCTCCGTCAAGATCCTGATATTATTATGGTAGGAGAAATCAGGGATGAAGAAACGGCAAAACTAGCTGTCGAAGCCTCGATTACGGGACATCTGGTCTTTTCAACTCTGCATACCAACTCAGCAATCCATACTATTGGAAGATTGATTAACCTCTGAGTAGATCCACTCCTTATGGCTTCCAGTTTGAGGATGATCATCTCCCAAAGATTGGTGAGAAAGCTCTGTCCACACTGCAAAGTTGCCTATAGTCCAGATGAGAGAGTGACACAAACGATTCTTGGCAAGGTAGGGAAGTATATCAAAAATAAAGAATCACTCAGACTCTATACACATACGGAAGGAGGGTGTGATAAGTGTAATCAGACAGGATTTAAAGGCAGAATTGGACTCTACGAAGTGCTCGAAATCACCGAAAAGATCGAAGAACTTCTCATTGCGAAAGCTTCAACTATACAACTTGAGGTCGCTGCTGTGTGACAGGGGATGGTTTCCATACGAGAAGATGCGTTTATAAAAGTGGTTCTTGGGGAAACCTCACTCAGGGAGGTGTTAACTGTAATCGGAAACTCTTAGAAAAAAAATTGTATTTTTAAAAAAAAAGTGCTATAATATTTTCAAAGAATATATTTTCTGATTTTCTTACCTCCTTTATTACACAAAATACATGAATGTCTCATTGGAAAAATACCTCGCTCATAGTGGCTTGGATGTAAAAGATGCATACGAAATCAGGCAAATTTTTCATTTCGTAAGCGATGATAAAAAACTCAATATTCTCAACAACTTTCCCTATATTGTAGCTTCTATTAAAGCAATCAAAGAGGATATGAGAAGTGAACAAGAGATTCTCTTATGAAAAGCTCTGTGAAATATTGAAGCAGCTGTAAAAGCATACAAAACTAGTGGTATTACGCATTCGACTCATGCTGATATACAGGCACTCAAAACCAAACTTTAGTTTATTTCTCTAAAACTCACACCAAAATGCCTAAGAAAAAAAGAGGAAGTGAAGTCCTCGATGCGACCCTCCAAGAGAGCGTACCTTCCCAAATTGATGCAAAACTATTAACCCTAGAAGCACTTGGAGTTGATCCTGATTTACTTGCTGATTTTAAACAGAGAGTGATAGATATTATCCAAGAATTTCCTTGAAATCAAAAGATCGAAGAAATAGTGGACTCCGAGCTCAAAAGGACTGCGGTACAGATGGAAGGACTCCAAAGTCGTTCCAGAGAGAGAAAAAGAGGGATGCTGATACAAGTAGCCAATCAATGAGTATGAGGAGAATCATACGTATAAAACCACTCTTGAGTGGTTTTTAGTTTGCTTCGTCTCAGTAAAAAATATACGTGATATAAAAATAACTTCCTAATAGGTAGAGAATCACCATAATAGTGAGATTGAAGGTTAAAAAGATATCAAAGAGGGCATGGAGTGAGAGTGCACAGATATAACCGATAAAAATCCAGATGAGGAAATTTTTGTGAAGACGGTAATGAAAATGAAGATAGGCTTTTGTGAAGAAATAGGCAAAGACACTGCTACACAGTACGTGGAGTACTACTGAGAATAGGTTTCTTGAAAAATACGAAAACACCAATTCTTTTCCGAGTCCATAGTTTTCATAGAGCGATTGAAAATAGAGAATATTTTCAAAAAAGGCAAATCCAAGTGCGACAAAGATAGCCGAAAGTACTCATTGCTTTTGAGTTTTTATTTCAAAATATCGAGAATAAGTAAAACAAAAAAACTTTGACAGTTCTTCCATAACCCCAATCACAATATAGTACAAAATGACCAGTTTTACACTGTTAAACATGATATCCCCAAACGCGATATTGGCATTAACGGGCATATTAAAACCATGAAAGTATCCAAAGATTTTTTGGAGTAAGTACATAGCTACCAAAAGTATCGCACTATAGAGAGAAAAAATAAGGAAATTTTTTCCAAAAATAATACTTTTTGCTTTGTCGATTTTAAAAGAATTGAGGAGCAAAAATGGGATACAGGAGAGCAAAAAGAGGATAAAAAGAAATGCAAGAAGCGCTGGAAAGATATCAACAATTCCAATCAGAGCGTGAATTTTTGAGAAGATATTGAAAAAAGGCATTTGAATGAAATCCAGAATTTCTGAAAGTTTGAGGATGGGAAATACAGAAATGACTCCTGCTACTATTCATACTATAAAACGTTTACGATTCATCTCGTCACTATCCATAAAGCTGAATAAATAGCCCCACATAAGTATGGGGATGGTAGCACATAAGAGTGAAGAAACAAAAACGATCAGTGTTTGCATTTGGTGGGGGTAATCTTTATAGATCTTATATTTTCCAAAGGAGACATACTCCTTTTTTCTTTTTTTGAAGAGAGGAACAGATAACGGAAGTGGAGAAATATTCGCTCCAAGGAATATGTGCAGTTCTCCAATATTGAACCATTTGAACTCCGTTAAAATTTTCGGAAAATCAATTTTGTTTGGGATAATTATTCTTTTACAACTTCTATCAGCGCTCCGAGAGATTGGAGTTTTTTTACGAAATTTTCATATCCTCTTTCAATGTATTCAATATTGGTGACTAAGGTTTCTCATTTTGCCAAGAGTCCAGCGATCACCATAGCGACTCCTGCACGTAAATCCCAACTAGTCACAAGCGCACCTCTGAGAGGTGTCTTTCCAAAGATAAGGGCTTCATGAGGATTGAGAATGGCAGTATGACCACGCATCTTATCGAGCTCTACGAGAAAATTGAGTCTTCCCTCAAACATAATCTCGTGAATCTTGCTGACCCCTTCGGCTTGGGTCAAGAGGACTGCAAACGGAGATTGTAGGTCAGTTGGAAATCAAGGGAAAATATTAGTCTGGATATCAACCTTGCAGAGTTCTTGGGCACGGTAGACTCTTACCGAATCTTCTCCAATGACATCTATCCTGACACCTGCACGTCTCATCTTGTCCATATAGGCATACAGATCATCGATTCTTGCATGGTGAATATCGAGATATTCTTCACTCAAGAGTGCTCCGATAATCATAAAGGTGCCGGACTCAATATAGTCGGAGATAATTTCGAAATCAAATTCATTTTTGAGAGAGTCAACTCCCTCAATTACAATGGTGTGATTGTAGCGAATTTTGATATTAGCTCCTGCAGCTCTGAGGAAATCAATGAGGTTCATGACGTGGGGTTCAATAGCAGAAAGGTGAATGGTTGAACATCACTTTCTCAGTACATTGGCAACAATAAGATTCTCAGTGGAGGTGACTCAAAAACCCGCATCCAGTTCAATATCTCAGTCTAGCGCTTTCCCAGAAATAGCAATTGACTTTTCGCTTTGGGTATAGGTATATCCAATACGGGAGAGACCGGATAGGTGTGCATCTATAGGTCTTTTTCCGAGATTACAACCTCACGGAAATGGGATTTCAATAGATCCAAACCAATGAAGAATCGGGCTTAAAAGGAGAATTGAAGCACGAATCTTTTTAATCATATCCGCATTGATATGTACGATATCAAGATTGGAAGTGTCAAGTGCAAGGGTGTTTCCGTTGAAATCATAGATTCCCCCCAGTGTTTCGATAATAGAGAGAAAGGTCATTACGTCTCCTATCTTTGGAACATTGTGCAAAACTACTTTTCCACGCACGAGGATACAGGCTGCAAGGATAGGGAGTGTGGCATTTTTGCTCCCACTCATTGTGACACTTCCTTGAAGGTGGTCGGAGGTTTTGATTCTATACATCTGCTTTCTTTAGAGAATAAAAATACCGCAAGATAATAATTATTTTTTCTATTTTTTCAAAGAATTATTGCAAAAAAAGAAAATTTTATTAATATCGAGAGGAGTTTGCCTCGAATTCCCATATTTTTGCGAATCTGATGGCATTTCTTTTCACACAAGAGAACTAATTTTTTCATGCTTTTCTGGATGTTTGTTCTCTTTTTCAATCATTTTGTTTCTTAAATGTTAACCTTTTGCCCTCTATGTTTGAATTTCATACCAAAGAGTTTACTACTGACTTGGCACTGAATCATCCAACAACTAAGAAGATAGAAATCGACGAAGGAGTTTCTTGTTTTATACTTATTGACTCCCAAAACAAAAAAATTATTCAACCACTTCTCAATAGAATTGTAGATTATATTTTAGATAATGTGACTTCCAAAGATGTCTATGGAAGTTTTTGAGTGAGTTTGGAAAGTATCAATTTTTTTATCAAGACCCTTCAAAGTAAAGAAAGCTCATTGGAGTCCATCAATATGGTCATTGGGATCTTAGAGCACCATACTTTTCATTTTTCAAAAATCGGTCAGGGGAGTTGTTATATGATTTCCGCAAAAAAAGAGTTCGTAGAAGTCAGTGATAAAAATATTCACATGACTCTTTTTGACTATATTTCTAGTGGGAAGCTTTCCTTTGGAGAAAAGATTGTTATGACCAATATGAGTATCAGTGAATATTTCACATCTCAAGATATCAAAGATATTTCTCAACTTGATACCATCAAACAAGTTGATGATACGATTATCAAAATCCTTGAAGATGAAAAAATAGACTCCAACATCATTCTTGAATCTTATGAATACAGAGGAGAATACAAAGAAGTCACTGAGGTCAATCTTTGGACTAAAGTGAACCATACTTTCTATAAACTTTTGGATAATAATTACACCAAACGCATTTTTGCGTATTGGATGATGATTGGAGAAAAAATTGAAAAAAGGGGGAAACTTGTAAAGAATATTCTATTTTTTTCATGAATTATTCTCTCTGCTTTCTTATTGTTTTGGATTATCTCAGGCTTAGTAGGAACAAAAGTAGAAAACTCAAAAGTGTCTACATACAAAGCTGATTTGGTGAAAGCAAGAGAATATATTCGTTTGGCAAATGATAATCTTACCAATCCAGAACTCTTTGATCTCAACATCAAAAAAGCAGAGGAACTCGTCAGTGGGGTAAAACAAGAAAAGTTATTTGAAGCCGATATTGCTACGATTGAGGATGATATTTCTATTATCAAAAAACAATTCAACGGGGTAGAAATTTTTGGTATGGATACCACTAATCTCCTCTTTTCCGGGGACTTTACTGATGCAGTCAAACTTCTTGAAGTCAACAAAAAACTCTATGTACTCACCAAATCATCACTCGTAGGACCTCTCGTCTCTGGACAAGAAATAAAGTCCAATATCTTTGGAGAATTGGAGGTGGATGATGAGTTTATTGATGCTACGGTCGCAGGGGACAATATCATCATGGTGACCAAGAAAAATCGTGTAGTAAAATTTGGAAAAACTCAGAAGTTTAAGTATGTCAATGTCATTGGTCAGGATCTCTGGGAAGGAAGTTCTTTTGTGACTTCCTACAATGGAAATCTCTACATGACCAACAAAGAAGGGAATCAAGTTTTTAAACATTCTGCGAGTGCTGAGAGCTATACCAATGGGGTTCCATATTTTACCGATGCGGATTCAAAAGCTATAGGAAAAGTTCTCTCAGTGTGAATTGATGGGGGAATCTATGTACTGAAAGGAGATCTATCAATGGTAAAATTTTTCTCAGCTCCAAAGTATCGTCTGGAGAGTATCGTACTCAACAAACTTCCTGATACCTACAAGCTGGAAGATGGAAAAGCATCAATTATACTTTCTCCTCTTTCCAATTATGTGTACATCCTATTAAACAAGAAAATTTGGGTTTTCCAACCAAACACAAAAGTCTTTACCGATACCAAGAGTCTCTTGTACCTTGGGCAGATAGAAGGAAAATGAGAAGCTATTGAATGATTTTATATTCCAAGAGACGGAGAAATTGAAGTACTGACCAAAAAAGGAATCTATAAACTCAATTTTGAGGTCATCAATGATAAATTAAATCTTCGTTAGCACCAAAAAAAGCCAGATTGTCTGGCTTTTTTTTATCTCTCATATTTTTTCTCCCTGCTTATGAATAAAATTACTCTTTCTTCCATTGTTATCATGAGTGTTATTTGAGTCTTAGGATGTCTTCTTGTCCTTGGTACAGAACTCTCAACTTGGTTTATGCATAAAGATACGGTTCATGATTTTTCTGTTGTTCGTAGTCAGTCAGGAGTGGTGTATTCTTATGATAAGGAAGACGAGGTCGCTTGTCTTGAAGTCGATACCATGCATGCAAATATTTCCCTCGGAGGAATCTTTGAGACGGGAGGGCTCTATACCCGTAAACGAGCCAAAGAGTTTTATGATGCCCTACCTGACCAGAAACCATTTGCCGTACTCAATGGACAATTTTTCAATGCAGGAATGTCCCCAGCAACCAAACTGGCTTTTTCTGTCAAAAGCCAAGGGGAAAGTATTCTCGATTATCTCGATAATGATCTGCCAAAACGTACCTTTCTCGTGCGCGCTGATGGAGGAGGTGAGGTGAGAGAGGACTATGATTCAGCTTGGATGCAGGATGCCAGTATTCAAGAGCTAATCGTTGGGATTTCTCCCAAAACAGATATGATTTCAAATCAGAGCGTGGGAAGGACTTTTGTCGCAGTTTCTGGAAAGAAAGTATACTTTTTTATAGCCAAAGCGAGAACATTTCCTGAAATGCTCGAAATCCTTTCCAGATTTGCACTTACTCCACCAGAGGTAGTCATGCTTGATGGAGGACCTTCTTCTCAGTATTATGTTTCAGGAGATGCCAATGCTTATTTTTGAGGCTGGGGAGTTCCACACTTTGTAGTGATTTCATCGAAATAAAATCAATAACTTTTTGCTTGTAAATTCTAAAAATAGCTTATAATTAAAGGTGAGAATACTTTGTTTCTCACTTTTATATTGATAATTATTGTGTTATGGGAACAAAAAAAATCCCCCAATCACTAGCTCTTTCCGTTAATGGGAGAAAGTGGCAAATCGGAGGACAAAAAAGTTCCTCTCAATGAGGAGGGCGAGTTAAAGCCTTCACACTCGTGGAGCTTATCATCGTCATCACGATTTTGGCAATCTTGGCAACGATAGCGTTTGTAAGCTTTCAGGGATATAGTTCTCAGTCAAGAGATAGTAACCGTGTGGCAACGGTCAAGAATATAGAAAATGGAGTGAATATCTTTCTGACAAAGACGTGAAAAGTACCAAATCCTGAAAATATCACAGGGACATGAACGATAGGAGGAAATACT
>Ga0209373_10002674_pt1 | contig 17398 bp, 21 predicted proteins | sample Higcelweek5metaG_FD_187173 | JGI IMG/M metagenome (GOLD analysis project Ga0209373, IMG submission 187173) | Freshwater pond sediment microbial communities from the University of Edinburgh, under environmental carbon perturbations - High... | ecosystem: Environmental > Aquatic > Freshwater >... | reverse complement strand
AGCTCCAGCCAAATGGATAATTACCTCAACACCTGTTAAAGCGTTAGTATCAATTTCTGATTTTTTTGGATTCCAAAAGAATCCTTTGTAGTTATTTTGTGAAACTAATTTAGATTTGGATGTAGATAAATAATGAATTGTATATCCGTTTTGAAGCAACAAATTCACCAATTCTTGTCCAACCAACCCCGTAGCTCCTGTAATTAATATTGTCATTTTCTTTTTCCTTTTTCTCAAATTTACTATCAATAAATAAGGAATGAAAGTAAATTAACTTATGTTTAGGATTAGTTCGATGTTGGAAGTTGGACGTAGAAAATTTAACCTCTTACTTTAATGGTCCACTCAAATTGCATTTCGGAAACTTGTTCTCCTTTTTCGTTTTTACCTATTGAAGTTAACCAAATAGTTTGTCCTTCATTAGTATCCACTGCTTTTTGAATGGTTTCTTTAATTGCTGTTCCTTGATTACAAGTAAAAGTAATTCTTCCTGTAGCTTTTTTTGTGAATACACTTTTATTTTGAGCCACTAACATTGAGATGTTTTTCTTGCTTTCTTTTATCTGATACATGACCAAAGCTCCCGTTGTAAACTCGGCTGCCATAGCTTGTACCGCAAAATACATGGAATTAAAAGGATTCTGATTAAACCAACGATGTTTTACGGTTACTTCACAAACTTCTGGTGAAATTGACTTAACGCGCACTCCACTCCAAAAAGCAGAAGGCAGTTTAAAAAAAGTAAATAAATTTAGTTTTGCAGGTGTAAACTCCATAATTCATTGATTTATTTTGTAAAAATACAAAAAATACTATGCATTCCTACTATTTTTTTAAATGTTAATTTTATGTTAAATATTAGTACTATGCGTAACATAATACTTGTTTTTAGACTTATCTTTGTATAAGAAATTAATAGGTAATCTAATTTCAATCATCAAATCAATCATTGCGCAAGCAAAATAAATCAAAAAATGAACAGTCTAATTAAAAAAAACAAGGGGAATTATGAACATTGAAAACACTAAAGCACAAATGCGAAAAGGTGTTTTGGAATTCTGTATCTTATCGGTCTTAAAAGAAAAAGATGCATATACTTCTGAAATATTGGATACGCTAAAAAATGCTAAATTACTGGTTGTGGAAGGCACAGTTTACCCACTACTAACAAGGCTAAAAAACGATAACTTATTAAATTATCGTTGGGAAGAATCCACATCGGGACCACCAAGAAAATATTACGGTTTAACCGATGAAGGCAAAGAATTTTTACAAGAATTAAATGGCACCTGGAAAGAATTAGCAGATGCAGTAAACATAATAACAAGTCAAAACTAAAGGTCATGAACAAAACAATAAGTATAAATTTAGGAGGTTTTTTCTTTCACATCGACGAAGATGCCTATCAAAAATTATCGCGTTATTTTGATGCGGTGAAGCGTTCACTTTCGCCTGATGGAAGAGACGAAATCATGAAAGATATAGAAAGTCGTATTGCTGAACTTTTTCAAGAGCGTTTAAAAAACGACAAACAAGTAGTAGGTTTAAGCGAAATTGAAGAAGTAATTTCGATTATGGGACAACCAGAAGATTATAAAATTGATGACGAAAAAACATCATACCAATCTAGTTCTTCTTCATCAACTAATTTCTATTATCCGTCAAAAAGATTATATAGAGACAAAGAAAATGGAATGATTGGTGGCGTAATGGCAGGATTAGGCCATTATTTAGGAATTGATTCGTTGTGGTTAAGAATCTTAATGGTGATATTATTCTTTGGATTTGGAACTGGTTTATTTGTGTATATAGTATTATGGATTTTAGTACCAGAAGCCGTTACAACTACTCAAAAATTAGAAATGAAAGGGCAACCTATAACCATCTCTAATATCGAAAAAAAAGTAAAGGAAGGTTTTGATGATATTACTTCGAAAATAAGTAGTATCGATCATGAAAAGATTACTAATAGTGCAAAATCTGGCGCTTCAAGAATTGGATCATCAATAGAAGAAGTTATTACCACAATTTTCAAAGTATTTGCAAAAATAATAGGTTCATTTATCTTATTTTTCTCAGCAATAGCATTGTTAGGCATTATCATAACAAGCATTATTATGATATTTTCATCAACAATGCCAGAGAACTATATTTTAAATCACATTCAAACACCTATTGGTTTAGAAACACCACTTTGGGCACAAGGAATACTATTTTTATTAGGATTTGGAATTCCGTTATTTTTCTTATTTATTTTAGGATTAAAATTAATGGTTAACAATCTAAGATCAATAGGTAATTATGTAAAATATAGCTTACTAGCCGTTTGGATTATTGCAGTAGGAATTATTATTTCCTTAGGAATTAACGAAGCTTCACAATTAGCTTTTGATGGAAAATCGGTTCAAAAAGAGGTTATTACTATTGCGCCAACAGATACGTTGAAAATCAAATTCAAAAACAATGATTTTTATTCGAAAAGTAATTACAGAAATCATGATTTCAAAATAACACAAGATGAAGGTGATAACGAAATCATCTATTCAAACAATGTTTCTATAGAAGTTAAATATACAGATGAAACAACTCCATACATGTTAATTGAAAAATTAGCCAATGGAAAATCAACTTCTCAAGCTAAGAAAAGAGCTGAAAAAATAAAATACGATTATAAAATTGAAGGTAATACCATCATTTTAGACAATTATTTATTGACAGCTGTTGAAAATAAATTCAGAGGTCAGGAAGTAGAAATTTATCTTTATTTACCAAAAGGAACTATCTTTCAAACTGACGAAAATTTTAGTAACTTTGACAGAAGTGATTACGGATTTTTCGATGAAAATGAATACGATACAAAAAATCCAGTTTATAAAGTGGATGCCGATAAAGTAAGATGCTTAAATTGTTTAGCTGAAGAAAATAGAGAAAACAATGGGATAGAAAATGAAGATTCTTCTGCAACCATTTATTATGACGACAATGGAGTTTTGATAAAAAAAGAGGTTAAAGTAAATGAAACTGATTCATCAAAAACCAAAGAAATCATTACGATAAAAACTAAATAAGAACTATTAAAAATTTAAAATATGAAAACGACTTTTAAATTAGTTGCTCTTCTACTAACTCTTAGTCTTGCCTCGTGCAATGCTAATCTAAATTTAGGAGATGGTATTGATGGAAGCGGTAACGTAGTAACTGAAAAAAGAACAATTGATGCTCCTTTTACTAAAATTGATGCTAGTACAGGTGTTGAAGTAATCGTAGAACAAGGTGCAACTACAGAAGTAGAAGTGGAAGTAGATGACAACTTAATGGAACACATTGTTACAAGAGTTGAAAATGGAACTTTAATTGTAAAAATTGATGGCAACATTAATACAATGGAAAGTGCAATTGTTCGTGTGAGCACAAAAACTATTGAAGGGTTAGAATCTTCAAGTGGTGCAACTATTCGTTCAAAAAGCACTTTAAAAGGAACTAATTTAGCTTTAAAGTCAAGTAGCGGAAGTACAATTAATACCGATTTAGAATACGAAAAAGTAAGTAGCGAATCAACAAGTGGTAGCGAAATAAAACTATCTGGAAAAGCACTTGTGTTAGATACTAAATCGTCAAGCGGAAGTGAAATTGATGCCAAAGACTTAGCTGCAAACGAAATCACAGCTCAATCTACAAGCGGAAGCAATACTACAGTAAATCCAATTGTACTGTTAAATGCAAAAGCCTCAAGCGGAAGTTCTATTGATTATGTTAAAGAACCAAAAAAAGTGATTAAAGAAGAAACTTCTGGTGGAAGTGTGAGCCTTAACTAATTAACAAATAATTAGTATTTAATTAACAGCTTTATTTTAAGCATTTTATAATTTTACATTAACAACTAAAACTTCACTCTCATGATTAAGTTGATAATACAAGTCGTAGAATTTGTTTTTACTTTAGTAGTAAATTTAATAGATTCCATTATATAAAACAATGAAAGCACTAGTATAAATACTGGTGCTTTTTATTTTTATCTCCCTATCAGATAGCGTTATTTTTTTAATCTCTTTCTGAAAAAATAAAATTGGAACAAATTTTGTGTATGTTTGTGATATCAAATTATCATAAAAATGACAAAAAAAATATCTTTTCTGTTTGTCCTTTTATTTTTAGTTACAACTGCTGTGGCTCAAAAAAAAGAAAAAATTAAAGGTTCAAAAATTGTAACGGTTTCGGTTAAAGAAATTCCTGCATTTGAAAATATTGAAATCAATGACAATTTTGAAGTCTTCCTAGTAAAAGCAGATAAAACTTCTTTAGAAATTGAAGCCGATGATAATCTTCACGAAATTATCAATTATGAAGTCGTAGCTGGTACATTAAGAGTTTCATCTTTAAGAGAAGCTAGTGGAGCAAAAAAATTCGCATTACGAATTAACTATACTTCTGAATTAAAATTAATCACTGCAAAAAACGAAAGTTCAATTCACGCTTTAGCTGATTTAGAATTAGAAAACATTACTGTTAAAAATTATGATAATTCCAAGGCATTCTTAAATGTGAAAGCTAATTATTTTGCATTACTTTTAAACGATAAAGCAGAAGCAGAGATTAACGTAAAAGCAGAAAACACTTCTTTGGAATTAAGCAAAAATGCTGAATTAAAAGCTTTAGTTACATCACCTGAGTTAAAACTAGACATGTATCAAAAAAGTCAGGCTACAATTGAAGGTAATTGTAATAATGCTAAATTAAGATTAGACAACTCTTCATTACTTATCGCAAAAAAACTAATAATAGCTAGTTTAGATTTAACTATGGAAGGTTATGCAAAGTGCTATGTTAATGTATCAACGAATCTTACATTATCAGCATCAGGAAAAACTGAAGTAGAACTATTAGGTGAATCAAAAATTCAAATTAATAAATTCATCAATAACGCAACTTTGTCTAAGAAAGAAAAATAAAAAAAAGGAGCATAAAGCTCCTTTTTTATTCTTGACCCTTTCCGCCTTTAATTATGTAGGTGTAAAACCAAGTTATAGTAAATGTTGGTACAAAATCTATAAACGGAACCAACTCTTCTATAAAACCAAAAACACCGGCTAATTTTCCAATAGTTCCTTTATACATAGTCATTAATAATATTCCTGAAATGGGTGCCCAAACTAAATCGGTTACTTCTGCAAATACAGGAACTATATAAGACAACATTCCTATTCCATCAAACAACAAACTCAAAATTAATTTTGATGTTTTATCGCTTTTTACGGGTTGAACTGGATTATTAATTGCTTTTTCTATCATTTCTTATTTTGTAAATTCTATTACGAATATACAAAATAGATGCCAAATTATTCTTTATGAATCATTTTATAAAAATCGTCACGGAATTCTTTCTGATTAAACACACCACCATACTGTAAAGTTGACGTATAACTGCTTTCGTCTTTAATGCCACGACTCGAAACACATAAATGAGTAGCTTCCATTACCACAATCACATTTTCAGTTTCTAAAACCGTTTTTAATTCGTTGAAAATTTGCATAATCATACGTTCTTGCACTTGTGGACGCTTTGCATAATAATCTACAATACGATTCAGTTTGGATAGACCAATTACTTTCCCAGAAGAAACGTAACCAATATGCGCTTTACCAACAATCGGTAAAAAATGATGTTCGCAAGTTGAATTGAAACTGATGTTCGCTTCCACCAACATTTTATCATATTGATACGAATTATCAAAAACCGAAATCTTTGGCTTGTTCGCAGGATTTAATCCTGAAAAAATCTCTTGTACAAACATTTTTGCCACACGATGCGGTGTTCCTTGCAAACTGTCATCAGTTAAGTCCAAACCTAACTCTTTCATGATAATTTCAAAATGGTGTTCAATAACTTCCATTTTTTGAGCGTCAGATCTTACAAAAGCATCTGGTCTCAAAGGTGTTTCCACAGATGTCATTTGATGATTGTCTCCAATAATGTCGAATATTTCTTTTTCAATAGTAGTGTTCATAGCAATTTTTCCCTTCTATTTTAATTTCGATTTATAATACTTGCGCAATTTTTCTAATTTTGGTGCAATCACCATTTGACAATAACCTTGACTCGAATTTTGATTGTAATAATTCTGGTGATACTCTTCTGCATTATAAAACACACTAGCCGAAGAAACTTTGGTTACAATCTTTTTATCATATAATTTTTCTTTTTCTAACAAATAAATGTAGTTTTCTGCTTTCGTTTTCTGAGCTTCCGAATGATAGAAAATTTCACTTCTATATTGCGTTCCTACATCGGCACCCTGACGATTTAGAGTGGTTGGATCGTGTGTTGCGAAGAAAACTTCTAATAAATCTTCATACGCCACTTCATTCGGATTGAATGTAATCTGAATTGCTTCTGCATGACCTGTTTCACCCGTACAAATATCTTTGTAAGTTGGATTGATAGTTTTCCCACCAATATATCCCGAAACCACTTTCTCTACTCCTTTTATCTCTAAGAAGACCGCTTCGGTACACCAAAAACAGCCTCCAGCAAATGTTGCAACTTCCATACCTTCTTTTACTTTTACTTTAACAGGTTCTTTAAATTCTTCTTTTACGATTGGTTTTTCTTTAGCGGTACATGAACCAAAAAACAAACCCAAAACTAACGACAACCCTTTTAAATCGTTTCTCATAAATTACATTCGTTTATTTTGTTTAACAAATTTACATAAAAATTAAACATAAATACTATTTTAACTAAAATTTATTAATTGAGATACGTGAATAGATTTCGAATAGTTTTTTTATTAGCCAAAAATCTTTGTTTCTTTGTAGAAATGTTCCATTATGATTACGGCAAAAAATCTACATAAATATTACGATTCGCTTCATGTTTTAAAAGGAGTGGATTTACACATTAAAAAAGGAGAAATCGTTTCTATTGTTGGTGCTTCTGGTGCTGGAAAAACGACTTTACTTCAAATTTTAGGTACTTTAGATTTACCAGCCAAACAAAACGACACCATTTTAGAAATCAATGGAGCATCGGTTTTGAATTTAAAAGATAAAGAACTTTCTAAATTCCGAAACCAACATTTAGGTTTCATTTTTCAGTTTCACCAATTGTTACCTGAATTTACCGCTTTAGAAAATGTTTGCATTCCAGGATTTATAGCCAATCGCGATAAAAAAGAAGTGGAAACAGATGGCAAACGTTTATTATCTTATTTAGGTTTAGCCGAAAGAACACATCACAAACCAAGTGAACTTTCGGGAGGAGAACAACAACGTGTTGCGGTTGCCAGAGCTTTGATTAATAAGCCAGCGGTTATTTTTGCAGATGAACCTTCAGGAAATTTAGATACTACAACAGCCGAAAACTTACACGAATTGTTCTTTAAATTGCGTGATGAATTTGGGCAAACCTTCGTAATTGTTACCCATAACGAAGAATTAGCCAACATGGCAGATAGAAAACTAACTATGGTTGATGGGAATATTGTAAGTTCTTAAAATGACACAATCCGAGCTAAAAGAATTCCTTGACGAAAAGGTAGAATTGTATAACAATCCGAATTTCATTGAAAGCGATCCGATTCAGATTCCACATTTGTATTCGCTAAAAGAAGATATTGAAATTGCTGGATTTCTTGCTGCTACAATTGCTTGGGGAAATCGCAAAATGATTATCAACAATGCGAAGAAAATGATGGATTTGATGGGAAATTCGCCTTACGATTTTGTCATGAATCATTCAGAATCGCAATTAGAATCGTTAGAAAATTTTGTTCATCGTACTTTTAATGGAAAAGATTTTGTTGGATTCGTTAAAGGTTTACAACATATTTATCAAAATCATAACGGATTAGAAGCGGTTTTTTCGAAAGAAAATCCAACAATGCAACACACCATTTCCGAGTTTAAACAATTGTTTTTTGAAGCACCGCATTTAGCTCGAACTGAAAAACACATTTCCGACCCGTTGAATGGTTCGGCTGCGAAACGCATTAATATGTATTTGCGTTGGATGATTCGAAAAGACAACAAAGGTGTAGATTTAGGGATTTGGAACACCATCTCTCCTGCACTACTTTCGTGTCCGTTAGATGTACATTCGGGAAATGTAGCTCGGAAATTAGAATTGCTAAGTCGCAAACAAAACGATGCCAAAGCATTATCCGAATTAGATACTAACTTACGATTATTAGACGCAACTGACCCAGTCAAATACGATTTTGCATTATTTGGCTTAGGCGTTTTTGAAGGGTTTTAAAACAAAAAATCCTGCCGAAACAGGATTCTTGTGGAGAAGATGGGGCTCGAACCCACGACCTCTTGACTGCCAGTCAAGCACTCTAGCCAACTGAGCTACATCCCCAAAATTTTCACGAATATAGTTTATTTTAAACACATAAGTTTCTTTTTGATTCGATAAAAAATTGAAGTAGTTTTACATTTCTAAAATAAAACCATGCACGCAGATTATATTATCGACCAAAATTTCTCTGATATTACTTATGCAGAAAGTGATGTAAAGTATAAAGAATATGAAAATTGTACGTTTACGAATTGCGATTTTAGAGCGTGTTCGTTTATTGCGGTAACGTTTATCGATTGCAATTTTATTGATTGTAATTTTAGAGGTACAAAAATCAACCATGTGTCGTTGCGTGATGTTTGGTTTACGAAATGTGATTTTACTTCGGTGAATTTTGCCATGACGGATCAAATCTTATATGAGTTTCACTTCAAAGACAGCTTACTTGATTATGCTCAGTTTTACAGTTTAAAACTCAAAAAAATGCAATTCATCAATTGCAGTATGATTGCCGTAGATTTTATGGAAAGTGATTTATCGGAAGCCATGTTTGATAACTGTAATTTAAGACATGCTGTTTTCATAGGTACCACAGCTCACAAAACCGATTTTTCTACGAGTTATGATTTCATCATTGACCCTGAAAAAAACAAACTAAAACGCGCTGTTTTTTCTTCAAACAATTTAGCTGGACTTTTGAAAAAATATGATTTGGTGATTAAGTAATTTCAAAAAGATTTATTAAGACTAAAACTTCAATTGATAGACATCATCTAAATCCTTATCACAACTAAAATTTACACCTAAATCAGTTACATAACCATCATTTAACCCATAAACCCATCCGTGCAAGGATAATTCTTGTCCATTTTTCCAGGCATTTTGAACGATAGATGTTTTAGCTAAATCCATAACTTGTTCTTTAACATTGATTTCAACAAATTTATTGAATCGTTCTTTTTCATCTGTAATAGTGTCTAATTCTTGTTGATGAAAACGATATACATCTTTAATGTGTCGAATCCAATTGTCTATAATTCCGATAGAACTATTTCCCATAGCTGCTTTAACACCGCCACAACCATAATGTCCGCAAACAATAACGTGTTTTACTTTTAAAGCGTTTACTGCGTAATCTAACACACTTAGCATGTTCATATCAGAATGTACTACCATATTAGCAATATTTCGATGAACAAAAACTTCTCCAGGTTCAGCACCAATGATTTCATTTGCTGGAACTCGACTATCTGAACAGCCAATCCATAAAAGTGGTGGATTTTGTCCGTCGGCTAAATTCTTGAAATAATTTGGGCTAATGGCTAACTTGTTTTCAACCCATTTTTTGTTATTATCTAATATCTTTTTATAAAAATCGCTCATTATCATGGTGTAAGTGGTATCAAATATAAAATAAAAAAGCTATCAATTCCGTATTAAAATATATAGAAATGATAGCCCTTTATAAATTGTGTATTAAAATTTATTTAGTGTCTTAATGCAGCTACTGTGAATTCAGGATTTAAATCATCTTTAATGTACATTACATCATCATAGAAAATTACTTTACCCGATTCAATATCGTGCATTGCTCCAACGATTCCGATTTGTCCTTCTTCTAACATTTGTTCTAAAACGAAACTTCTTTCAATGATGTTTTTTACATTTCGTTTTACATTGATTTCGGCAACATTTTCAACGAATTCACTGTTTTTTGAAGTTCTATTGTTAGTTGTTTCCTTTTCTTGATAAACTGCCGGTTGAATTTTAGACAATAATTCGGTTAAATTTCCCATTTCAACATGATCACAAGCGCCTTTTATAGCGCCACATTTTGAATGTCCTAAAACCACGATTAATTTAGAACCCACTACTTTACAAGCAAATTCCATACTTCCTAGAATATCGGTATTTACAATATTTCCAGCAATTCTTACTGAAAAAATATCACCTAAACCTTGGTCAAAAATTAACTCCGCAGAAGTTCTACTGTCAATACAACTTAAAATCGTAGCAAATGGCCATTGACCATCACGAGTTTCGTTTGCTTGTTCTAATAAATTTCTGTTGGCTTTTAAGTTATTTATAAAACGTTCATTTCCCTCTTGTAAAAATTGTAATGCTTTACGAGGTGTCATTAATGCTTGTGTTTCTTTATTGTGTGCTTTCATAATTATTTTATTTCTTCTTTAGAATCTTTAATTTTTACGTGTTTAAATTCTGTATTATCTAGATTATATTGGTCTTTAAAACCTTTTAATGTTAAATCAATTTCTTTGTCTTCCGCTTGGGCATTTCTAAAATCTTTTATAAGCTCTAAAACATCAAAATCAATGTATTTAGCATTTGATGCATCAATAATTAATTTAGAACCATTTGGAATACTTCCTAAAGTACTTTTAATAGCAGCTTTATTCAAAAACGAAACTTCTTGTGCTAATTTGATTGTAATTACATCACCATCTTTAAATGATTCCTTTTTGAATGAATAGGCAATTTTTAAATTTTGGTATAAAATAAAAATGATACTTACTGCTAAACCAATTCCAACTCCTTTCAACAGGTCAATACGCACTACAGCTATAACTGTAACTACAAAAGGAATAAATTGAGTATAACCATTATTCCATAAATGAACAAAAACACTTGGTTTTGCTAATTTATATCCCACCATTAATAAAACCGCTGCTAAAGCCGCTAATGGGATTTTATTTAAAATAAACGGAATAGATAATGCAAAAGTGAATAACAACAATCCATGAAAAATAGTTGAGAATTTTGTTCTACCACCAGAATTTATATTAGCAGACGAACGAACAACAACCGATGTCATTGGTAAGCCACCTAACAAACCGCTCAACATATTACCAATTCCTTGTGCTTTTAATTCACGATTAGTATCAGTAAATCTTTTGTATGGATCCAATTTATCAGTTGCTTCAATACATAATAAGGTTTCAATAGATGCAACAACCGCAATGGTTACAGCTACAATCCAAACTTCTTCATTAGTTAATGCTGCAAAATTTGGCAATGCAAATCCGTTGCTAATTTCGGTAAACGAAGGCAAACTTACAAGATGATTTTGAGTGACAATAGCTAAACTTGAACCTGATTGAATAAAAAATTCATTCAATAAAATACTTACCACAACAACAACTAAAGCTCCTGGAATAACTTTTATCTTTTTCAAAGCGGGAACTTTTTCCCAAGTAATCAAAATAGCCAATGATAATAGTGCAATAATTAAAGCTCCTGTATGAATATAATTTATCGATTCTATCAAGGTATCAAAAGTAGTATGACCTGATTTTTCAATATAGAAAAAATCACCCTCGTTATCTACATCGTGACCAAAAGCATGGGGAATTTGTTTTAAAATGATGATGATTCCAATCGCAGCCAACATGCCTTCGATTACGCTTGTGGGAAAATAATTTGAAAAACTACCTGCTCTTAAAAATCCTAAGGCAATTTGGATTAATCCCGCTAAAATTACCGCAACTAAGAAAATATCAAACCCACCTAAATCGGTAATTGCAGATAAAACAATGGCTGTTAAACCAGCCGCTGGACCCGTAACACTTAATGAAGAATTACTAAGAAACCCAACAACTACACCACCAATTACACCCGAAACAATACCTGAAAACAAAGGTGCTCCAGATGCTAATGCAATTCCTAAACACAATGGCAATGCCACTAAAAATACAACAAGTCCAGCTGCAAGATCTCCTCTTACATTAGAAAAAATAGAATGATTATTCATGAATTTTTTGTATAATACATTAATAGTACACTCAAAAATTAAAGAGTGTTAATAAAGAAAAACTAAATGTATTATAGAAAATTGGGAGGTGGAGAGAAAATTTGGTGAGCCAAATTGTCAAAACTTAATAAATCATGTTCCATTAGGACATTAAGTTTTGCTAATTCTCCGAATGAAAAATGAACAACTGAATAATTAGTAGTTTGTACCGTTTTAATTTCATTAAACGGCGAATGATTTTCCTCTTCTTCACACATCGTGTAAAAATAAGAGGTATCTGCTTCTTTATCTACCATTCCAATTAAAGTTGGAGTAGCTAAAAAAGTAATGAAAATAAATAAAAAGATATTTACTAATAATTTCATATTGCGAATATACTATTTCAAACCGAAACATTTCTTAATTTTTTTATAAAAAAAAACCACCAAAAAGGTGGTAGTCATTTTAAATTTCTTCTTCCATCCATGCTTTAAGCATCCAATTTGTTTTTTCTTGCTCAGCAATAAAATCACTCATCATAGAATTAGTTCCTTCATCATTGATTTCTGATGCTTTAGCTAAAATTACTCTTTCAACTTGTAACAAAACACTCAACGATTCTAAAATCAGCTGAATAGCTTCTACATCTTTTGAAATATCTTTTCCTACTTTTAATTTACTATTTGCAATATAATCTGAAAATGTATGTAAAGGAGTTCCTCCTAAAGTAAGCACACGCTCTGCAATTAAATCAATTTTTAATTGACTATCGTTGTATAATTCTTCAAATTTTAAGTGCAAATCAAAAAATCTTTTTCCTCTAATATTCCAATGTAAACCTCTTAAATTTTGATAATATATTTGGAAGTTAGATAACAATCCGTTCAATTCATTTACTAATTCTTCAGATTGTTCAACTGGTAATCCTAAGCTATTAAGTTTCATAATTTAGTATTTATTTTCTCAAATTTACAAAATTACACACCCATTTCCTATAAATTTAATTGATAGTTTTTATATTTGTATCAAATTTATCAATGTTATGACAATTACTCAATTATACTACGTTTTGGCTGTAGCCGAATATAAGAACTTTACGTTAGCTGCTGAAAAATGCTTTGTAACACAACCTACACTGAGTATGCAAATTCAAAAATTAGAAGATGAATTAGATATTTTGATTTTTGATAGAAGCAAAAAACCAATATTGTTAACAGAGGTTGGTGAGAAAATCGTAAACCAAGCCAAAAACATCGTAAATGAAGCAGGAAGAATTAAAGATATTGTTGATCAACAAAAGGGCTACATTGGTGGCGAATTTAAAGTGGGAATAATTCCAACAGTAATGCCTACATTACTTCCTATGTTTTTGAATAATTTCATTAAAAAATATCCAAAAGTAAATTTGATTATTGAAGAACAAACCACTGAAGATATCATCAAGAAATTAAAAAATGGTCATTTAGATTGTGCTATTGCTGCCACTCCGTTAGAAGAAGAAAATTTAAAGGAAATCGTTTTATATTATGAACCTTTCGTAGCTTATGTACCTTCAAATCATCCTTCAATTGATAAAAAAGAAATAGAAATTTCTGATTTAGACTTGGACAAGATTTTACTTCTACAAGACGGTCACTGTTTCAGAAACGGAATCCTTAACTTATGCAAAAACAATAAATATATAGCTGATAGTCATTTTCAATTGGAAAGCGGCAGTTTTGAAACACTTATCAAATTAGCAGATGAAGGTTTAGGAACCACTCTTCTTCCTTATTTACATACTTTAGATTTGAATGAGAAGAACAAAGAAAAACTAAAACCGTTTAAAGATCCAAAACCTGCTAGAGAAGTAAGCTTGATTTATCCTAAAAACGAATTGAAAATACACATTATTAATGCCTTACGAGATACTATATCGGGAGTTGTAAGAGGAGCTATTGCTTTTAATGATGTGCAGATTATAAGTCCAAAAACAAAATAGATTTCAATTTATACCATAAAAAAAGTCCCGAGATTATCGGGACTTTGTATTTTTAGTTGATATAAATTAAACATTGTCTTAATTCGGGCTTTTCTTCGGTAAACTGTAAAAGCCACTCTCTCAATTGATCTATTTCATAAGGAAGCAATATTCTCACTGCTTTCTCTAATTCTTTACAAAATAGTTTCGCATCAAAACTCACTCTCTCCAAAATTGACTTGGTGTAAGAAAACATCGGTCTGGGCATACTTTTTCTAAATAAAAGGTTAGACTGGGGGTAAGAACTTGTCGTAAAGATAAATAAAAAAATCTTTCGAAAACGATGTAGTTGACAAAAAAAATGCTAAAATTTTATTAAATTCTTACTTTACAGTAAAAATCATACATTTTTTGTAGCTCGTAACATTTCACGCTTTCCTGGAGCTCCAGGTAGTTTTTCAATTGAAAATCCGACACTTAGCATTGCTTTTTTAATTGATGAGCGACATGCATAAGTGACTAAAGTCCCTTTTGGCAAAAGTGCATCGTACATTTTCTTAAAAATAACTTCACTCCACAATTCGGGTTGTAATGGAAAACCGAAAGCATCAAAATAAATCAAATCGAATCGATTTTTATCTTCAATATCTTGAAAAAACTGTTTTCTCTTAGTTAAAAGAAAGTTTTCAGTAATAGTTTGTTGGTTTTCCCAATCACAAGAATGCATTTTATCAAAAATCTCCTGATACATTTCGGAATCTAATTCAGAAACATAATTCATTTGCGCTATTTCTTCCTGAGAAATAGGATATGCTTCTACTCCAACGTAATTAACCTTTTCTTTATTTATAGTTTCCAAAAAAGTAATGAAAGCATTCAAACCTGTTCCAAAACCAATTTCAAAAATGGAAATTGAATCCTGATTTTGAAATAAATCCAATCCATTTTTGATAAAAACATGTTTCGCTTCTTGAATTGCACCATGAGTAGAATGATAGTTCTCATCCCAATCAGGAATTCGAATAGTAGTGGAACCGTCATCGGTGATAATAATTTCTCTTTTCATAGCAAATTCAAAAAGAAAAGGTTTAAGAATTCGAAATCTAGCTCTTAAACCTTTTTATTTTAATGAGTACATTACTCAATATATAATTTCTTAATTTTCGGTATCGGTCCGCCACATTTAACTTCGTGACATTTGATACAAGCATCAATTCCGTTATTAAAATGTTCTTTAGCATTTTTTGGATCTTCGTAAATCAATTCTTGAGCTTTGATAAATTTAGCCGCTTGTTCATTGAAAAAAGCATCTTTATCGGTTTCATCCGTCATTACAGCTTTATGAATACGAATAAAATGCTGTGGAAATTTACCAATCGTATCGCCTTTCATTATGCGTTCTTTCAAACGTTCATTATCAACATACATTTGTTCCATAAGAGCTGCCATTTCTGACATTTCGTACATTTCAAATCCGTCTTTATTTACTTTTGAATCGGTTTCACAAGCTTCTTTATCTGTTACTTTTTCATCCACTTTCTTATCACAAGAAATTGACAAAATAGCAAAAGATAATAGTAGAATTAACTGTTTCATTATTTAGCAATTAAAACGCCATTTGCCATAAACGAGTACGTTACTTTTGGCTCTACAATACTGTCAATTGCTGCTTGCGATTTTCCAGCATCTTTTGCATAGTGTTTTAAAACATCAACACTTTCAACACTTACAAATGCTTTTCCGTTTACAATAACTTCTTTGTCTTGTGCATTTTTTGGAACAAAGAAACCATAGTCTTTAAATTTTACAAAAGCTTCTTTATCATCTGCTAAATTTAAAGTCATCCAACAACCTTTCTTTTGACAAACTTCATTAATTCCTGATTTGAATTTTACTTCTAAAGTATCGCCTTCTTTTAAAGATTTGAATTTTTCCATCATTTCAGCATTAGATAAAGCACCTTCAGATGAAATAGAATCTCCAAAAACAGCATAATCTACTTTAGCAATTTCTGGTGTAGTTTCCTTTTTTTGTTCACAGCTAACAAATGCGATTGTCAGAAGTGATAGAGTAAGTATTTTTTTCATTTTAATTGTGAATAATTTCAACAAAAATAACGATATTTTTTATATTTTCGGAGCATCAAAAAAAAAGTTTCATCTCTTTTAATTAGAAGTTGACGACACGAAGATTTACTATTTATTTAGGTGATTTAAAATCAATTTAAAGTTTTTATCAAGATAAAATTTTGTCAGTTGTTGATAATTATTTTTTGGTAAGTAAAAATAAAACTTCTTTTTTTTAGTAAATTTGCAACGAATACGTAAAAATTGACATTTTTTTTGTTGATTTTACAAAACCATAAATTATAACAGTTTGACCCTAATGGAATTAAAAACTTTAAGCGAAATTGAAATTATTTCGGCTCCTCATTCAAAAATCAGCGAGGTTGATTTTGAAAACCTAACTTTTGGTAATGTTTTTACAGACCATATGTTAGTATGTGATTATGTAGATGGAGCATGGCAAAAACCTGTTATAGAACCATACGCGCCTTTCATGATTGATCCTTCTGCAAAAGTGTTTCACTACGGACAAGCTATTTTTGAAGGAATGAAAGCTTACAAAGATGAGCAAGATGATGTTTGGTTGTTTAGACCTGATGAAAATTATCACCGTTTTAATAAAAGTGCTACCAGAATGGCAATGCCAGAAGTTCCTGAAGATGTTTTCTTAGGAGGTTTGCACCGTTTATTAGAAATTGAAAAAGAGTGGGTTAAAAAAGGAAAAGGTAATACCTTATATATTCGTCCTTTTATGATTGCAACTGGACATGGTGTCATTGCGGCTCCTTCTCAAGAATACCGTTTTATGATTATATTATCGCCAGCTCGTGCTTATTATTCTGGTGAAGTTAGAGTGCTTATTGCAGAACATTTTAGTAGAGCGGCTAACGGAGGAATTGGTGCGGCTAAAGCTGCCGGAAATTACTCTGCACAGTTTTACCCAACAAAATTAGCAAACGAGCAAGGTTTCCAACAAATCATTTGGACAGATGATGCTACGCATACAAAACTAGAAGAAGCAGGAACCATGAATGTTTTCTTTAGAATTAATGATACAGTTTACACAGCACCAACAAGTGAAAGAATTTTAGATGGTGTTACTCGTAAAAGTGTTATTGAATTAGCACAAAGAGAAAATATTAATATAGAAGTACGTTCGGTTTTAGTTGACGAATTAGTGGCTGCTGCAAAAGATGGTTCATTAAAAGAAATCTTTGGTGCAGGAACTGCTGCTGTAATTAATCCAATCGTAGGTTTTTCTTATTTAGGTGAATACTATGAATTACCAAAATTAGAAAACTCGGTGGCTTTAGAAATTAAAGAAA
>Ga0209373_10002672_pt1 | contig 17408 bp, 16 predicted proteins | sample Higcelweek5metaG_FD_187173 | JGI IMG/M metagenome (GOLD analysis project Ga0209373, IMG submission 187173) | Freshwater pond sediment microbial communities from the University of Edinburgh, under environmental carbon perturbations - High... | ecosystem: Environmental > Aquatic > Freshwater >... | reverse complement strand
CCTTCTTGCTACCCGGTTAGCGCTACCGTTAACTGTAGTATCGTTTAATAAAGATTGTTTTTCCAGTCTGTTTTTTATTTTTTTTAAGGCGTATACTTAACCGGTTAACAGAAAGGGCGTCCTGATCAGGACGCCCTTTCTGTTTGCTTAAACTGCACCTGCGATTGTGGGCTTCGGCTTCGCTCAGCCAACGGCCTCCGGCTGAGTCGAAGGGAAGGGAGCCGGATTATTCGCCGGTAAAGGTCAGTTTCCGCTCAAGATCCATGGATCGAGTAATCCGCTTGGCCTGTTCAAAGGTGATCAGCTCCTGCTGACAGAGCTGTACCAGATGCTGGTCAAGGGATTGCATCTGATACTGGGTCCGGCCATTCTCGATATGTTTTTCGATCTCGTCAAAACGACCTTCACGGATACAGGCCTGAATGGTGGTGGTGGTGCGCATGATTTCAACCACCGGCAGCACCCTCTCGCCGGTTTTATCATTGATCAGGCGCAGGGAGACGGTGGCAACCAGGATATCGGCCAGTCGTTGCCGGATGACCTCCTGGGAATCGGGCGGGAAGTGACCCACCAGGCGGTTGATGGTGGAAGAGGCGCTCTGGGTATGCAGGGTGGAGAAGACCAGATGGCCGGTCTCAGCGGCTTTGATACAGGCATCGATGGTCTCCAGATCCCGCATCTCCCCCACCATGATCACATCCGGGTCCATCCTGAGCGAGGCCTTCAGGGCGGCGCTGAAACTGCCGGTATCAATTCCGATCTCTCGCTGAATGATACAGCTTTTGCCGGAGGCAAACAGAAATTCAATCGGGTCTTCTATGGTAATAATGTTGAAGTTGTCGTTTTTATTGATGAACTGCAGCATGGAAGCCAGGGTGGTTGATTTGCCGTTTCCAGTTGGTCCGGTAACCAGAATCAGACCGTTGGGAGCCTGACAGATCTCCCCCAACACCGGTGGCAGGTTCAGTTCGGTAAATGTGGCGATATAGGGAGGGATAACCCGCATGACAATGCCGATATGGCAGCGTTGGCGGAAGATGCTGACCCGGAACCGTCCGCCGTTAGCGATGGCGTAGGCGGCGTCAAGCTCCCGCAGATCATCGGGCAGTGGGCGATTACTCTGGGCGAGTACGGTCTTGGCGATAAATTCCGTATCCTGGGCGCTGAGCGAAGGCAGTTTGGAGCGGATCAGCTGGCCATGGGCACGGAAAAACGGTGGATTATCCACCTCGAAATGCAGGTCGGAGACCCGCTTTTCAAAGGCGATACCAAGGATTTGATTGAGCAGGTTCATATCCATAATTATGGTCTCCGGTCCTGGATGGTCTTATTCACCTTTGCGGTCAAGATGACCTGTATTCGTAGGGGCGAACGGCTGTTCGCCCAATCGTGTCGGGCTGCATCCGGCACGATTGGGTCATCTTGATTGCAAATTGGAATTAGCGGTCTGCTGCTTGCGTAGCAAAGCACTCTCAATCACCATTCCGGCATGTTCGGCACACCCCTCCAGCTGGGCGGTGGGTATATCTGCGGCCTGCTGATTGCCAAAGTCGGCGTAGATGAGTGACACAACCCGTTTGCCAAGCTTGAGCGGCAGCAGCAGGATCGTGGGTTCTACAGGTGCGCCGATAACCGGGTAGAGATGCTGGTGCAATGCCTCGTCACTGGATTTACCGTAGAAAAGGTACCCTTTGTCAAGGATAAATCTGAAGAGTGTACCGGAGCTGAGCGGAATTTTGAAGCCCATCACCGGACCGGGACCAGCTTCGCGGGAGGTGGTGATGCCGATACCTCGCTCTGCCACCAACTCATTGTTCCAGACCACCAGCGTAAGGGCGCGGGGGAAAAGGGCGGCCACCGTTTCAAGCAGGATCAGGGCTGTTTCCGGCAGTGTGGCTGCTTTTTGCAGGTTAACGGTGGTATCTTTCAGAATCTGGTTAAAGCCGCTGGGTGGGGGGAGCATTTCAGTGGAGAGATCATTGTCCTTGAGCGCCTCATGAAAGGCAGGCAGCTTGCGCTTGACCGTATCCAGCTCCCCCAACCCCAGATCGTCGGCAGAAAGGGTAAACAGCTCTTCTTTCACCGGTGAAGGCTCAGGGACAGGGGCTGGTTCAACAAGATCCTCCTCCATCTGCAGCAGGCCATCACGCATCTTTTCGTCAAAGAGCCGCAGGGCGTCCATCAGGACATGCTCGGTTGGCAAGGTTATGTTTTCGCTAAGATTTTCAGGGAAGTAGCGGAATTCGTCGCAGATCAGAATCTCATTAACATGCAGGGCAAAGCTGCCTTTCTTCCAGGTGAGTATCTCAACAATGGAAAGTTCAATCAGGGCCTCAAGTGCCCGATAGGCTGCGTTGTTATCCACCAGACTGTTTTCAAGCAGGGTTGCAATCAGTGGTTTGCGCGCATCTCCGGCCTTTGTCTGAATCGCCAACGCCTTTTGCAGGGTCTCGTTGCTGATGACTCCGGCTTCGGTCAGGATGGTTCCGATCCGGGTGCCCTTTTCGTAGTGGCTGGCTCCAACCATATAGCCGTCATTAAAGGCAACCGATATTTCCCCTTTGCGTCCCTGCACTTTAAGGGTGCCGGTCTTGCGGGTACTATGCAGCAGCTGGATCACATCAACTATCGAGAGGTGTTCGAGATCACCTGAAAATGCCATGGCTGGCTCCTTGTAAGGTTTGACTTCACATTTAAACAGAAACTGGCCATGATTCAAACTGCAAATTACCGACAGGTACTTAATTTTATGCACAGGAGGTTCTGAAGATGGTGAATGGAATTGACCAGAGCTTTGCGGATCAGATTGACACGGCGCAATGGCAGTGGTTACGGGCCCATAACGAACGGGGCGCGTTGATACTGGTTGAAGGGATGTTGGAGCTGGCAACGGTGGGGGAACGGGTGGCTGCCGATGATACGGCAGCAGTGCAGTCCTGGCTGGCGTCCCACCTGTTGTCAAGGCCGACAGCTGAACAGATAACAGCCTGGAATCTGGTGCCGGAAAAACCGTTTGCCATGCTGGTGGTAAGCCCGTTTGTGCTGATACAGGAACAGGATGCGCCAATCCCCGGACATGCAGCCGTGCAATAATAGAACGTTAGTTAACTTTTGTTCTATTTGAATTTCATATACTGCTTGCAAAAGCACTGTTTAGTGGCATAAATACGGTTATAAACCTTAAAACGGCAATGAGCCACAGAGGTCACAGAGAGACCAGAGAACTACAGGAAAAATCTGTAGTAAGCCTCTCACCCAAAGGGAATCAGGCTGTTTGTTGTATCTTCCTGTTTTTCCTCTGAGACCTCTGTGATCTCTGTGGCAACTGCTTTTTTTAGGATACATTTTCAGGAGGCAATCCATGCTAACGGTACGGCAACAGTTTTTTCTTAATGCGTCAGATTCGGTGCTGGTGGTGATTGATGTGCAGGGACGGCTCTGCAAGGCGATGGACGAACAGGTGCTGGCAGGTTTGATAGCCAATACCGGCGTTCTGCTGGAATCGGCGGCAGAGTTGCAGGTGCCGGTGCTGGTGACGGAGCAGTATGTAAAAGGATTGGGTGAAACCCTGCCGGTGTTGCAGGAAAAGATGACAGAAGCCCCCCGACTTGAAAAGATGACCTTCAGCTGTTGCGGCTGCAGCGATTTTGTAGAGCAGATCCGGGCAACCGGCCGACGTCAGATTGTTGTCACCGGCATGGAGACCCATGTCTGTGTGCTGCAGACGGTTATAGAGCTGCTGGATGCAGGCTACGTGGTGCATCTGGTGCAGGATGCCGTCATGAGCCGCTCTGAACAGAACAAGCAGGCAGCCATAGGGATGATGCAGCAGGCCGGCGGGGTTATCACCTGTACCGAATCGGTGCTGTTCCAGTGGCTGAAGGCTGCCGGAACAGATTCCTTCAGAAAACTGTCCAAACTGGTGAAATAGTCCTTGGAGTCTGTCGGACTTCCAACAGACTCCTTGATGCGGAGGCAGCCATGATTACAACCCTGCTGGAAGGAAACAAGCGTTTTGTATCTGAGGTCTTCGAACGGGAGAAGGAGTATTTTGCCGAACTGTGCAAACACCAGAAGCCAACGGTGCTCTGGATCGGCTGTTCAGATTCACGGGTGCCGGTCAATACCATCACCCAGACCAGGCCGGGTGAGGTGTTTGTCCACCGCAATGTTGGCAACATCGTCGCTACAAACGACTGGAACCTGTCTGCCGTGCTTGAGTTTACCATCAACCATCTGCATATTCCCGATGTTGTGGTTTGCGGACATTACAACTGTGGCGGCATCAACGCCCTGATCAATGAGAGCCCGGATGACCGCTATATTCCGATCTGGCTGAACAATGCCTACAAGGCGATGGAGCGGGTGGATGACAAGCTGCGTTCCCTCCGGCTTCAGATCAGTGATGAGCAGCGCCGTCGTTTGATTGAAGAGGAAAATGTCAGGCTCCAGCTGGAGCATCTCCATGAATATCCATTTGTCAGAAGGGCGATGCTGGATGGGAAGCTTTCGATCCATGGCTGGATGTATGACATGGATAACGGCGAGATCAAGGTGATGCAGAAAAATGATACGATCTGTCGTTAGACTGATCTGCCACGTTGCAAACCCCTGAAGCTGCAAGCGGTCCGGCCGTATGACCGGACCGCTTGCAGGAGCCCGCATTACTGTTTGTTCTTCCAGACATACCAGTTTGGTGCCAGCCATACCCAGTAGCCAGCCTTGCCCTGCTTGCCGCACCAGGCACCACCACCCCAGTAGCCGTAATCACTGAAGTTGCCGTAACTACTGCCGTCTTTCGGACAGTTAAGAATCTGGATCAGGTTCGAGTATTTGCCATTAACCGTCGCCTGGGGAGGGGCGGTCAGATGTGGTGCCCCCTTCTGCTTCCAGACATACCAGTTTGGTGCTACCCATACCCAGTAACCAGCCTTACCCTGCTGACCGCACCAGGACCCGCCGCCCCAGTAGCCGTAATCCCGGAAGTTTCCGTAACTGCTGCCGTCTTTCGGGCAGTTGAGCACCTGGGCAAGTTCTGCATACTTGCCGTTTACCGAAGCAGCATCCGGGATTTCATCTGCAAAAACCGGAAGACTGCAGAACAGGAGCGTTGCACTGAGCAGCGCTGCGACGAGGGAGAGACGGGAGGATGCCATAATATGCCCCCTGATGGTGTGATACCTGCTTGTTTGAACTGATATCAGAGATCCGACCCCTGTCAAGTTTTGCTGAACCATTTACGCCCTGATCATCACCAGCAGCATCTTGAACGGCGTCTCTGCCTGCAGCGCATGGGGCAGATTGGCCGGCATGATGATCATTTCTCCGGCCTGTACCTGATGCACCGTGCTATCAATGGTCACGGCAGCGGTACCATCAATAACCTGCACCACGGCATCAAACGGCGCGGTATGTTCTGATAACCCCTGCCCGGCATCAAAGGCAAACAGGGTCAGGGTGCCGATCTTCTTGTCAAGCAGGGTTTTGCTGACAACAGAACCGGGTTGATAGGCTATCTGCTCGTTCAGGTTAAAGGAATGGCCGATAAGGGCCTGTTTGGTGCTGGTCATGGTGTTCTCCTTTGTCATATTCAAAATCAAATCCCCCTCTATCCCCCTTTGCAAAGGGGGAAGCCTTTAAATCCCCTCTTTTGTAAAGGAGGGGCAGGGGGTGGTCAGGTTGGCGCGGTAATCGACAGATCCTGCAGCACGATCCGCTCCAGCGAGGCATCAAGCATCGCTTTTCGGCAATCAACGCCGTCAATGGCACCGGTCTGCAGTTTGCGGAAGAAGCGGCAGCCGCCAAAACAGATCGGCAGGTAGGCGCAGTCCAGACATTCGTCGTTTTTCCAGATATCCAGGCGGTGGGATACGTGGTAGTCACCCACCCCTTCGGCCAGGTTGCCGACCCGCATTGATTCGTCACCCATAAAGACCGGGCATTTGTAGATATCACCGTTGTAGTTCACCACCCAGTCATTCTCAAACTCGATCATACAGGCACTGGGTCCCAGCTTGTCAGTGGGAAAACCGCGCCGGATGATCTCTTCCCGCAGGAAGAGATGGGCCTCGATGGCCCACGGTTCGGCGGTGCAGGCGCAGGTAGCACCATGATCCCCCAGCCCGGTGCCATCGGCCTTGGGCATGACCGGTGAAAAAATGATATTTCGTAGTCTGGCCGGATTGATGCCCGCTGCCAGCAGGTGGTCCAGCAGTTCGGGAAAACGGCGGTAGTTGTCGCGGGTGTAGTTGCCGTTGATGCTGAGCGGCAGGATCTCATGTACTTCAACAAGGTTGGCCAGGATGGCATCAAAACTGCCCTTGCCCGAGACAAAGGGGCGCTGGCTGTTATGGATATCCGGCGGCCCGTCCAGGGTGGTACGCACCGCCTGCAACCCCAACGGCAGCAGTTTTTCTACGGTGGGGCGGGTCAGCAGCACACCGTTGGAGAAGAGATTAAAGGTAAAGGTAACACCATGCTGAACCGCTGCTTGCTGCAGTTGGCTCGCACTACGCAGCAGCAGATCCTGCCGGATCAACGCCTCGCCGCCGTAGAAATCCACCAGAATGTCAAGACCCGTTGCCATCCGTTCAACAAGCCGTGTAATCAGCAGGTCGGCAACGGCGTCAGTCATCACCAGATTGCCGCGAAACGGTTCTTCAAAACAGTAGGGGCAGGCCAGATTGCATTCCAGGGTCAGCACCGCCGTAACCTCAAAGCGGCGATTTTCGGCGTTGTGGGTGGCAAAACTGTTCAGCAGGGTCTGCTTTTCAGTCTCGCGGTCAGGGACCAGCACCCCCAGGCGGGTAAAGGTGGCCTGTTCCTGTTCACTCAGTTCACCGCCGGAGACGAGCCGTTGCCACAGCACTTCAGACAGCTCCAGCAGGGCGCAACGCCGGGTGGCCAGCAGGATGATCCGGCCCGGTTTGCGGGGGTGGGGCCAGGTTTTGAGATAGGGGGTAAGCTGCATGGAAAGATCCCGTGAAATAGCAGGGTAGGGTAGATAGAAAAACTGACGGGGGAGCCATGCCCCCCGTCAGAAGCTGCCTTGCTGCGGTTACAGTTTGGCGTTGGTGGTGCTTTTGCAACATGCCTGCACAATCTCGTCACCCTCTGACAGGACTACCAGTTCTTCGTTCATTTGCATTTTCTCCTTTCGTTTGTTGGCCTGCATGGATTGATGCTGGACAATAATCCCCAAGTTCTGTTAGTTTTGCAAGCCTAAAACAGGGTTTCCCGATGACCAGACCTTTTCTCCACCATAGCCTGCGGGCAGTTTTGACGGCGCTTGGCCTGATCGCCTGTCTTGCGCCCGGCCTGCTTTGGGCTGCCGAAGGGGAGGAAGAGGATACCCTGGCCCTGTTCAGCGCCTGGCAGGAGGGGGCCAGCGGTGCCACCCGTTCCCCCAAGCCGCTCTCCCAGACCGCTGAAAACGTTACGGTGGTTACTGCCGCCGAGATCGCCAGCCTGAACGCCCATACCTTGGCCGATATACTGGATACCGTGCCGGGGCTGCAACTCGCCCATAACGGTGGCCCCGGTATCGTTGCCTACACCATGATTCAAGGTGCCAGTTTTGAGCATGTCCTGCTGCTGCAGGATGGCATCCCCCTGACCAATATTACCTCCAACTTTTCAGATGTCAGCACCATCCCGGCCCGGATCATTGAGCGGGTGGAGATCATCAAGGGACCGGCCTCTACCGCCTGGGGTTCGGCTCTGGGTGGGGTGATCAACGTTATTACCAAGGCGCCGGAACGGGATCGTGCCGTCAGCGGGAGCGCCGCTGCCTCGATCGGTTTCCGTACCACCACCGATAACGCCCTGGAGCTGAGCGGCAGCGCCAAGCAGTTGGGCTACTACCTTTCCGCCGGGTATCTGGGGAGCAACGGCTTGGTCCCCACCACCCGGATCAACAGCACCAATCTCCATGGCCGTTTGACCTGGGATCTGCCCAATCAGGGCCAGCTCTATGCCCAGGCCACTGGCAACTTCAGCCGCCAGGGAGATCTATACGCCCAGTCCTATGACCTGACCCAGCAGGATGATAAACGGTTGATCAATGCCCTGGTGGGGTTGCGTCAGCCCCTGAGCGACCGGCTGGAGCTGGCGGTCAGCGGTTTCCATACCTTCTACCGGCAGGAATCGGCCTATTACAACATCAGCGACGGTGCGGTCTGGTGGGGGCAGTCGCCGGACTTGCCCAAGGGATTTGCAACGGAAAGCTCTCTGGGGGGGGCTGCCAGCCTGACCTGGCGGGGTGATCAGCATCTGCTGGTGGCTGGAGCAGATTACCGCCACCTGGAGATATCCGGCAACTCCGCTGACGGGAGCAGCTACAGTCCTTTCAACCGGAAGTCCGACCGTTGGGGCCTGTTCCTGAACGATACCATCAGCCTGGGCCGTTTCAGTCTGACCCCCGGCCTCCGTTTTGACCGTCCCCAGACCGCGCCGGACCAGTTCAGTGCCTCCCTTGGCGCCACCTGGCAGATGTCCGACAACACCCTGTTGCGGGCCTACGTGGCCAAGGGCTACGGTATGCCGGTGCTGCAGTATGCCAATGCCACTCCCACCAAGATACTGGCAACCCAGTTGGGGGTTGAGAACAGCAGTATCCCCCATCTCTGGCTGAAGGCAACCCTGTTCCGCAACATGACCTGGGGGGCTGATACGGAACAGCAGTTGTCCCAGGGGACTGAGCTTGAAGTTAAGACCAGGCCACTGTTCAATACCTCGTTGGGGGTTGGCTGGACCTATGCCGATACCCATCGCACCAGTGACGGTACGCCGGTGCATGGTGACAAGGCAACCCAGACCCTGAAGCTGGCTCTGACCTATACTGATACCGTTTTTCGGGGAACCGTCACCGGTCGTCACATCTTCTGGAACAATAGCGCTGATGATAACAGCAAGAACAGCCTGATCTGGGATCTGCATCTGGGAGCCACCCTTTACCAGCGGGAAGGTACGGCGCTGGAACTGTTTGCCTCCGGCCGTAACCTGTTTAACAGCCGCTATTATAGCCGGGATGTCTTCCCGAACGTGGGCCGCTGGTTTGAGGGCGGAATCAGGGTGAAGTTCTGATGCGACACCTGATCCTGCTCATACTGACCCTGGTGCTGCTGCTGCCTTCGCTGGCACAGGCCTACGACCTGCTGGTGCTGCAGAGTCGGCACAATCCGGCCTATGATGAGGTGCTGAAAGGCTTTAACAGCGGCCAGAGCGTTTCCCGACGGGTGATTGTGCTGTCTGACTATGCCGAGGTGGACCCGGTCAGGATTGTGCGTGAGGATCGCCCTGCCTTGATTCTGGCAATGGGGGATGCGGCCCTGTCAGCGGCCCGCAAGGTACGCAACATCCCGGTGATCGCCCTTATGTCCCTTGGCATTGATGGTTTGAAGGGGGTGCAGCCCAATCTGACCGGCATCAGTATGTTTGTGCCTCCTGAAAACTACTGCAGTTTGCTGCAACAGATGAAGGTGCGGCGTGTGGGGGTTGTCAGTGATCCCTCCAAAAGCGGTTGGTATCTGCGTCAGGCCCGGCAGGCTGCAGAAAAGGTTGGTATCAAACTGGTGGTACGTGAAGTATCGAACTCCCGTGATACCCTGACCCAGCTTGCCACCCTGGCCGGCAAGGTGGATGCACTCTGGATGCTGCCGGATGTTACAGCGGTAACCAGGGAAACCGCCGAGGCCTATTTTCATTTCAGTCAGCAGCAGTCGGTGCCGGTGATCTCCTTTGCCGCCGGATATCTGGGGCTGGGAGCGGCAGCTGTGCTTGAAATAGACCGTGTTGCTGTAGGGCGTCAGGCTAATGCCATGGTCAGCGCACTCCTTGGCGGCAGCAGTATCGACGCCATGCCGCTTAACTTTTCCCAGGGGGTCAGACTTAAAACCAATCCCACCATACTCAACCGGTTTGGGTTGTCCTTTGAATACTGAAATTTTCGGTTGTAATACCAATCATGCAATGGTATGTGCTTGCTACACGTATCCGGGCAAATCGCCCGGATGGTGTACTGATCCGAACACTACTATTACCCCCCCCTTGAGGAATTAGCCATGTTACGATGTGTACGATGGTCAAACATCCGTACCAGATTTCAATGCAAACTCTTTCTTATCTTTACGCTGTTTACCTTTCTGATCGTCTCTCTGCTCAGCACCCTGTTTATCCTTCGCGAAATTAACCAAACGAAAAAAGGGGCGGCTGCCCAGCTCCGGCTCCAGGCACAATCGTTGGCCCAGTCTATCCGGCTTCCTCTCTTTGCTGAAAATGGCGACATACTGCTTCAAATGGCTGAGCCGATTGTTCAGTCACCTGAAATTCGCCGGGTAGTAATCAGCACTCCAGACGGCAGGGTGCTGGTTGATCTGCATGCTTCATCCGCTGCAGGTTCTGTTGTTCCTGTAAAGATTATCAGCCAGTCCGTGGAGGTACGCAGTAATCCGCAGCTGTCGGCTGCTGACCCGACACTTGGGGATGGGGGGGATACCCAGGCTTTGCTGGGTACGGTGCGTATTGAACGTGGTACGGCTGATCTGTCCAGGGCTGTTGCAGAACTGGTTGCCTGGTCCGTCAGTTTTGCCGTGCTTTTCTGGCTGGCGGTTTCCTCGCTCAGCTATCTGGTGTTGCGCCAGGTTACCCGTTCCTATAATGCACTGATAGAAGGTGTTGATGTCTTGCAGCAGGGTGATTATACGGCAAGGATTATAGTTAATTCTGATGATGAGCCGGGCCAGGCAGCCCTTGCAATCAATGGACTGGCAGACTCGTTACAGCAACGTTTTGAGGAAAATCTGCGGGCCAAGGTGGAGTTGCTTAAGGCAAAGGGTGAGGCTGAAGCAGCCAATAGTGCCAAGACCGAGTTTCTGGCCAACATGAGCCATGAGATCCGTACCCCCATGAGCGGGGTGATCGGTAATGCCCAGCTGCTCCGTTTTACTGACCTGACCGAAGAACAGGGGCGTTTTCTCACCAATATTGAGTCCGATGCAAAAAACCTGATGTCCTTAATCAACGATGTACTTGATATCTCGAAGATTGAGGCGGGAAAACTGGAGATTGAGAGGGCACCTTTCAGTTTGCTCGGGTGCCTCACGCAACTGCTCAGATCCCAGAAAGCGCGGCTACATCTCAAGGAGCTGACACTTACCCACGGCATTGCTGCTGACGTGCCGGACAGTCTGATTGGTGATCAGCTGCGATTAAAACAGATCCTGTACAATCTGGTGGGCAATGCCATCAAGTTTACCGAAAAAGGAGAGATACAGGTGCGGGTTGCGCTGCTTGAGCGTGATCAGGATACCGTCCGTCTCTGCTTCAGTGTCAGTGATACCGGCATCGGTATGAAGCAGGAGGTGCTTGAGAAGATATTTGCACCGTTCTGTCAGGCTGATAGCTCGGTAACCCGCAAATTTGGCGGCACCGGCCTGGGGCTCTCCATCTGTAGCAGGCTTGTCGGGAAGATGGAGGGGGAGATAACGGTAGAGAGCCAGGAGGGTAAAGGCAGTACTTTTTATGTTACCCTGCCGTTTCTGGTGAACAACCAGCCTGTGATATCACAGGAGTTATCACCGGAAAATGGTGTCAAGCCGATATGGGAAGGGCCACCGTTACGTATCCTTTTGGCCGATGACAGTGAGGCCAATCGCACCATGCTGACACTTCTGCTCATCCGTTTTGGCCATGAAGTCACCTCGTCGGGTGATGGGACAGAGTTGCTGGAACAGTGGCGTGCTGGTACCTTTGACGTTATTCTGATGGATATTCAGATGCCGGTCATGGATGGCGTTGAGACAGCACAGGTGATTCGTGAACATGAAAAGGCCCATGGCGGCCATGCCCCGATTATTGCCCTGACGGCCCACGCCATGGAAGAGTCACGGGAACAGCTGTTGCTGTCCGGTTTTGACGGGTACGTTTCCAAGCCGATTGATCTGGCTGTACTGCATCAGGAGATGAAACGGGTACTGGCATGAGGTGGTTCTGCTTGGGAGAATTTAATATATTGCTGTAGGGGCAACGCCAACGGCTCGCCTTCGCCTGTATGTTGATCTGGTGTATTGTCAAACATTGTTGCCTGCTACAACAGGGCGACAATTTCATGATCAAGCGCCGTCAAGCGGCATGGGCCGCTTACCGCTATTACAAAAAGGAGATCTCACCATGAATGAACGCTCTGGTATCATTACGTTTAAAGGCAATCCCATGACCCTGCTCGGGCCTGAACTGAAGGTTGGTGATAAGGCCCCTGATTTTAGCACGGTGGACAGCACGTTGACCCCGGTCAGTCTGGCCAGTCATGCCGGAAAGATTCTGGTGATCAGCGCTGTTCCATCGCTGGATACGCCGGTTTGCGATACCGAAACCCGTCGTTTCAATCAGGAGGCTGCTGCTCTCCCTGAAAATGTCGTGGTGTTGACCGTCAGTCTGGATCTGCCCTTTGCCCAGAAACGCTGGTGTGGTGCTGCTGGTATCGATCGGGTGATTACCCTCTCTGACTACCGTGACCGCTCCTTTGGACTAAATTACGGAGTGCTGATCAAGGAGTTGTTGCTGCTGGCCCGCTGCATCTTTGTGGTGGATGGTGACGGGGTCATCCGGTATATCCAGCAGGTGCCGGAAGTAACCAGTGAACCGGATTATGCAGCGGTTATGGCAGCAGTGCAGGCGTTGCTCTAAGCCTGTATGCGGAGTCTGCAGACGCTCTTTATACTGCTGCTACTGCTGCTTATGCCTCGTTTGGGCCAGGGGAGTGCGCAGACTATCCGGGTGGCTCTGGATGACAGCTATCCGCCGTTTGTGTTTAAAACGGCGGAGGGTAAGCTACAGGGGATTCTGGTAGACCAGTGGCATCTCTGGGAGAAGAAGACCGGGGTGGCGGTTGAGCTGTATGCCATGGACTGGTCCGTTGCCCAGCAACGGATGCAGGCTGGTGAGTTTGATGTCATTGATACCATATTTAAAACGCCGGAACGGGTAGCGTTGTATGACTTTACGGCCCCCTATGAAACGATAGCGGTCCCTGTCTATTTTAACCGGGAGATCAGCGGCATTAGTACCGTTGCCTCACTGAAAGGGTTCTCTGTGGCGGTCAAGGAGGGGGATGCGGTTATCTCCTTTCTGAAAAACAACGGCATCACCACCATCAGAACCTATCCCAGTTATGAGGCGATTGTTCAGGCGGCAAAATCGGGCAAGATCTCTGTTTTTACCATTGATCAGCCCCCTGCAACCTATTTTCTCTATAAATACGGGATTGCCGATAAATTCAGGAAAACGTCGGCACTGTATACCGGTCAGTTTCATCGTGCGGTAAAAAAAGGGGATCGGGGCCGGTTGAAGCAGATTGAGGAAGGCTTTTCAGCGATTACCCCGGAGGAGTTGAAAAGGATCGAACAATTCTGGTACGGGGCGGCAGCCGACAATAACAGCAGGAATCTTGTCTGGGTTGTCTGGGGAACCTGTGGTGCCGGTCTGGTGGTGTTGCTGCTGCTGGCCTGGAACCGGGGATTACGCAGAATGGTTGCCCTCAAGACCTTTGAACTGCAGGAAAGTGAACGCACCTACCGGGAGCTGGTGCAGGGCAGTGACAGTATTATTGTACGTTGGAAACGGGATGGTACCATCAGTTTTATCAATGATTACGGTGCCCGTTTCTTTAAGTATCAGCCCGATGAGCTGGTTGGACAATCAATTTACCAGACCATGGTGCCCAACAATCAGACCGATGGGCAGGATCTGCACCAGATGCTGCATGATATTTTTGAACATGCCGATCAGCATCGGGTGAATCAGAACCAGAACTGTTGCAAGGATGGCACCCTGGTCTGGATCTCCTGGAACAATAGTCCGATCTGCGGTGAGCAGGGGCAGGTTGTGGAAATGCTGAGTGTGGGGCAGGATGTTACCGCTCGTAAAGAGACGGAGGATGCCCTGTTGAAGAATCAGCAGGAGCTGGAGCTGGCCCGTAAGGCAGCGGAAGGGGCCAATGAGGCCAAGAGCCTTTTCCTGGCTAATATGAGCCATGAAATACGAACCCCTTTGAATGCGATTATCGGTATTAATTCACTGCTTGCAGAACGTCTTGAACAGGGTGAACTGAAGGAGTTGGCCAAAGATTCAATGGCTGCGGCCAATAACTTGCTTGATATTATCAGTGATGTGCTGGATATCTCGAAAATTGAAGCCGGAAAGCTGGAGGTGGTGACGGTTCCCTTTGATCCGCGCATGCTGATTAATCAGTTGGAACGGATGTTTGGCGCCATGGTGCGGGAAAAGGGGCTCAGGTTTGAGGTTTCGCTTTCACCGGGGCTGCCGGGGCTGATTCTGTCAGATCCGGCTCGCATCCAGCAAATCGGTGTTAATCTGCTTTCCAATGCACTCAAGTTTACCCGGCAGGGGGTAATCCGCTTGCGTGTTGCCGGTAGCGTCACCGGTGATGACACTGTGTTACTTGAGCTGGTGGTGAGTGATTCCGGCAAGGGGATTCTGCCGGAAAATCTGGAGCGGGTCTTTAGTCCCTTTATTCAGGAAGATCTGTCTACTACCCGCAAGTATGGCGGCACCGGTCTGGGGCTGGCTATTTCACGGCATCTGGTGGAGATGCTGGGGGGAACCATTGCCGTAGAGAGCAGGATTGGTGAAGGGAGTACCTTTACCTGCCGGATTCCCTGCAAGGTGAGTAAAAAGGATTCTGCGGAGCTTGAGCAGGCAGCACGACAGGAGGCTCAGGCCATTGGCCGACGCCTGCGGATTCTGGTGGCCGAAGATTCTGTGGTGAACTGCAAAATGATGGAGGCGATTCTGCGGATGGAGGGGCACCGGGTGCGCTTTGCCGATAACGGTCGCAAGGCGGTTGAGGCATGGCAGCAGGAGACCTTTGATCTGATCCTGATGGATATCCAGATGCCGGAGATGGATGGGATACAGGCCACTGCCGCTATTCGGGAAGGTGAAGCTGAAACGGGAGGACATATCCCGATCATCGCCCTGACCGCCTACGCCATGAGTGGTGATAAACAACGTTTTCTGGATGCCGGAATGGATGCGTATCTACCCAAGCCGATTACTGCAGAGCAGTTGCGCAGGTTGTTGTGGGAATACGGACAGGAGGGGAACTAAGGAGTTTAGCAAAAATAACTTGGACACATACCGTTCGCCCTGAGCTTGTCGAAGGGCATCCGTTCATGGTTCGACAAGCTCACCACGAACGGAAAAGTTCAGGTAATTATTGCAAGGTTCCTAAGACCGGTTATCAGGTTTTCCCCCGGCTGTTCCCTGAAGCTGTTCAGTAAACCTGCCGTGTCTACACGGAGCAACAGCTTGCTGATTCTCTCCACCGCTTTTTCCGTTATGGTTTCCATGGTTTCATGCAGCTGTTCGCCGGTGGCAGGGTTCAACCAGTGCTCTGGCCAGGGGTGATGGCCTCCCTGTCGCCAGTTGAAAGGGTAGAACAGCTTGTGCCGACTACGCAGGACTGGTATCGGCAACAGGGCCAGAAAACCGGCCAGAAGCTGCCAGCCGGGCGAACCGTACATCGACTGAATACCGCTGTGCAGTTGCAGCGCCTGCCTGAAAACAGCAGGAGGCAGCTCCTTTTGGGGATCAAAAAGCCCGGCCGCGACGGTCAAAAGCAGGTCTTCTACCTTGTCGCTCAAGCATTCCTTCAACCGCCAGACCGGCGGTTTTCTTTTTTTCTGCAGCAACCAGAGATCCAGCCGCGTTTCATTCAGGTAATGCAAGCCGATGTCGTTGTCTGAGAGGGAGCAGATAATGGGGTGAAAGGCGATGTCCGCTTCGATATGGGCGGCTACCCCCAGCAGGCAGGCATTCAAGGCAGGGGCAAGATTCTCTGGACCCTGTTGTTCAATAAACTGTATCAGGGGGGCATAGCTGTTTCCGGGTGGTTCATGGAACTCCCTGGCAAGTCTCAGGGCCGTTTTACTCCAGGGGCCCCAAACAAGGTGTAACAGCGTGTCCGGCAGCACTGCACCGGACAGATACGCTGGCTGTTCAGCGGTTAGCAGCTGGCGGGTGGGGCTGTCCAGTGGCAGTTGCTCCTGCGCCTGGGCGGCAAGCCACCAATGGGTCAGTTCCTTGGGCACGGCAGATCAACAGGGACGAGGGAGAGCTGCTACAATCCGGTTACGTCCTTCCTGTTTGGCCTGATAGAGTGCCTTGTCAGCCGCGTCTAACAGACAGTCAGGCTGGTCTTCCCGTTGGGCAAGGGCGGTGGCGATGCCGATACTGAGTGTCACCGTCGGCTCCAAAGGTGAGGCCGGGTGCGGGATGCAGAGGCTGGCAACTGCTGCCAGAATTTCATTGGCCACAATCAAGGCACCAACCTCGTCTGTTTCCGGCAGAATAGCCAAAAACTCTTCTCCACCGAAGCGTCCCACAAAGTCGGCAGCACGGCCAAGCGGAATCTTCAAGGCTTGGGCAACAGCCCGCAGGCAGTCATCTCCGGCAAGGTGTCCACAGCTGTCGTTGTAGGCCTTGAAGTAATCAATATCGATCATCAGCAGGGAGAGAGGCCGCAGTGAACGGCTACCCCTTCGCCATTCACGGGCAAGGGCTTCATCCAGTGCCCGACGGTTGGGGATCCCGGTCAGGCCATCCAGGTGTGAGAGACGGGCCAGCAGGTCTCGTTGGCGTTTCAGTTCAATCTGGTTTCGTATGCGCAGTTTCACAATGGTGGAGTTGAATGGCTTGGTAATGTAATCCACCGCACCCAGCTCCAGTCCGATCGCTTCATCTTCCTGCTGGTTCATCGCGGTGATGAAAATGATCGGGATATCCCGCATGAGCGGGTCTGACTTCAGAGTGCGGCAGACTTCGTAGCCGTCCATCTCCGGCATGATGACATCCAGCAGGATCAGATCAGGCAGGGATTCCGAGGCGATCCGCAGGGCATCCCGTCCGTTGGTAGCAAAAAAGAGATGATAGCCGTCCTTCAGGGTCTCGTTCAGCATCTGGATGTTGGTGGGAACATCATCCACCAGCAAAATCATCAATTTACCATCGCGTTCCGGTGTCACAGAATCTCCTCGCTGGTGCCGGTTTTTTCTGCCAGAGTATGCAGTATCATCAGGGCTTGCTGATAGTCAAGACGTTGTGCAGCATCAGCCATCGCTTCCAGCTGGGTACGTTCGTTACCAGGTGGTATCAGGCCGCGCAAGCGGTTAATGGGAAGAGTTACCTCCAGTGAATGCAGTTCAAATAGAAGCTGCAGTTCGCTGAGCAGTGTCTGGATTTCTGCTGGAGAACCGGAGACAGTACAGCTTTTCGTGCGCACCGGCTCAGTCAGCAGTTCTGCGCTGTCGCAGATTTCGTGAAGCGCTGCATCAAACAGGGGAAGGAGCGCGTGAGCAGCTGTTGCATCCTGATTTTTAAGGGCTGTTTCC
>Ga0209373_10002671_pt1 | contig 17417 bp, 15 predicted proteins | sample Higcelweek5metaG_FD_187173 | JGI IMG/M metagenome (GOLD analysis project Ga0209373, IMG submission 187173) | Freshwater pond sediment microbial communities from the University of Edinburgh, under environmental carbon perturbations - High... | ecosystem: Environmental > Aquatic > Freshwater >... | reverse complement strand
AACCCTTACAATACCAAACTGATAGAGCAGCCTCCTGACCCGTAACACGCTGCCGTACATCAAAGCAAACGGGGCCAGCAACAGTTTCAACCAGCCCGCTGCAAAGCCGGTCTGGCGGCCCTCCGCCAACTTTCGCCACCAGACCGCCATGTTCACGGTGACAGCGCCTGACCCAGCATCTCCAGATGCCGCTCAACCGCGCCGCCACTGTCACGCAACAGCTTGAGCCCATTGGTTCCGATCACCTGCCGCAGTTCCGGGCTGATCAGAAAATCTCTCACCGCATCCTGCAATTCGCGGTTATCCGCCACCTGTATTCCTGCGCCATAGTCAAGCACCAGGGCGGCAATCTCGCGAAAATTATCCATATACGGACCGAACAGCAGCGGAATCCCCCGTGAAGCCGGTTCCAGCAGGTTGTGACCGCCGGTGGGAACCAGACTTCCCCCCACATAGGCCAGATCAGCCAGGGCGTACAACCGCATCAACTCCCCAACCGTATCAACCAGCAACACCGTTTTGGCGCAGCAGGCAGCAGTTTGCTGCTCAAGCTGAGAACGGCGCAGTACCGTCATCCCGTGCTGACGGATCAGCGACTCAACCTCTGCAGTCCGTTCGGGGTGGCGGGGAACCAGCACCAGCAGCAGATCAGGAAACTGGCCACGTAATTCCCGATACGCTGCCAAAATCGGCTCTTCCTCACCGGGGTGGGTACTACCAATGGTCAATACAGGAACGTTATCAGGAATACGATAGCTGCTACGCAGTTGCCGACGCTCTTCTGGTTCAACAGGGCCAAACGGTATATCGTACTTGAGATTACCCAGCAGCTGACTGCGCTCTGCAGGCGCGCCAATGGCAAGAATCCGTTCAAGATCTGCCCCACTCTGCATCCCGATACCGCTGAAGCGCTGCAGCACCGGCCGAAAGAACCAGGCAAAGCGTTGATAGCGGGTGAACGAGCGGGCCGATATCCGGCCATTGGCCAGAAAAAGAGGAATCTTGCGACGCTGTGCTTCAAGCGTAAAAACCGGCCAGATCTCTGTTTCCATAATGATCACCGCCTCCGGTTGCACCGCATCAAGCAGACGACAGACGGCAAAGCTGATATCAAAGGGGAAATAGGTAACAACATCTGCCAGCACATCTTTTTCAGCAATAGCACGACCGGTCTCGGTGGTAACGGTAAGCAGCAGCCGGTGATCTGGATACCTGCGCCGAACCCCTCTTAAAAGTGGGCGTGCCGCAATCACTTCCCCCACCGACACCGCATGCAGCCAGATGACTCGCTGTCCTTCAAGCAGATCACGAGACTGCAATGGCAATTGGCCAAACCGTTCAGCAAACGCGCTTTTTCTGGCCCTGCTGACTGAACGGTACCAGTGATACAGCAAGGCAAACGGCAGGGCGATCAACGTCAGCAGACGGTACAGAAGAGACCAGCTCAGCATGCCTGACCACCTTCCTGCTGCTCCTGATCAGGTAGCAGCAGAGCCGTCAGTAGTTGGCCGGTCAACCAAACCACGCCAAAGGCCCAGAGGCAATCGGTCAGAAAGTGTCCTCCCTGGGCCATACGTGCGATACTCATCAGAACACCAAACCCTATCCCACCCCACAGCCAGCCCTGAGCCACAGCTGGTCTCCGATAACGATAGACAAACCAAGGAGTTGCCAGAAAAAAGGCAGCCGAAGAGTGGCCGGAAGGAAAGGAACGGCCCTTGGCGGTAAAGTCTGGGTGCCAAGGCTGATGAAACTGCTTTGCGCCACCATATTGCTGGATCTCACGAGGGCGGGGACGGCCCCAATGTTCTTTCAGGACACTGTTTACCAACAGACCTGGCCCCAGGATCAGCAGCAGCACCAGACAGATACCGGCCCGACGCCACTGAACCAAGCTGGACACCCGATAGCTGCGTATGACCACAACCAGCCAGCCAACAGCCAGCAACACTGCCGGTACGCGGTCAATCCGGTACAGCAGCTTCCAGGGGAACTGTTCACCTGTCGGCCAGACGCCAGTACGATAAAAAAATGCCGAGACCTGAAGATCAGCGCCGGTATGGGCCAGCAGTCCGGTGGCGATCACCAGCAGTACCAGCACCATCCACAGTTCTGCCCAAACCCGGCCGCTCACAGACCTTCAGTCCGTTTCCAGCGGCGATGGACCCAGTACCAGCTGGTGGGGTGGCGGATAATAAAGTCCTCAATGGCACTGGAGTAGACCTTGACATCGGCGGCCCACCCGACTTCCGAACTATCACCGCTAAAGACCAGCTCAGGGTAGATGGTAATCACGTAATGATCACCCTCCCGATGTATAAAAGATGGCACCACCGGAACCCCCAACTTACGGGACAACAGTACCGGCGCCTTGGAAGCCCAGGCAGGACGGCCCAGAAAATTGATCAGACAGCCCTCTTCCGGGAACACCGCCTGATCAACCAGCAGCCCGATAATGCCTTGTTTGCGGAGTACGGCCATCATATTTTTAAGTGCGTTATCCTTGTAAATAACCCGGTTTTCATACCGCATCCGCATCTTTTCAACCATACTGTTCAAGTAGGGGTTGTTCTGCCGACGGGCCACCACCGACATGGTTGAGCCTATCAGCCGGTTATTGGCCAGGGCCATCAGCTCCCAGTTGCCACAATGACCGGTCAGAAAGATCATCCCCTTACCCTTGGACAGAGCAGCATCGTAATGTTCTTTGCCTCTCAACTCAATGCGACTGATCAGCGCATCACCATGACCGTGATAGAGACGGCAGACCTCCACCAGTGACCGGCCGATATTACGAAAGGTCTCACGGGCAATCCCTTCAGCATCCGGGATGCTGCAGCTCCAACCGGGCTGGCTGCGCATATACTCCAGCGTCCGGGCGATATTTTCCACAGCAATCCGGCGGCGCTTTCCCATCAGGCGGTGCATCAGCAACCCCAGACCGGCCCCCAGCAGATCGGACACACGTTCCGGCAGCAATGCCACCAACCAGGTAAAGCAGTAAAAAAGCCAGGTTTGCAGCATCCAGTTCAACCGCTTCATGGCGAAGCCTCCCCCAGCAGCTGCATAACAATAGCGGCCATACGTTCGTCAGCTCCACCGCCGCCCAACCGTTCCCGAACCAGAGCCAGCCGCTCTTTCATCCGCACGGCATAAGCGGAGTCCGTTAAAATCTGCCCGATCTCCGCAGCGATCTGCTCAGGTGACGCATCATCCTGAATCAGCTCTCTGGCTGCCAGCTCACCGGCCACAATGTTGCAGAGGCCGATATAGGCGACCTTTACCAGCCGCTTTGCCAGCTGAAAGGTCAGCGGGGAGAGCTTGTAGATGATCACCAGCGGCGTCCCCACCAATGCTATCTCAAGGGTCACCGTGCCTGATACCGAGATCACGGCATCACAGGCACGGATCAGGTCATGCACCCTGTCCCGTGTTATGGTTATTGGCAGGTCAACATCGGCAAGCCAGGGAGCCAGATCTTCATCCCGCAGGGTGGAAGCCAGCGGCAGCACAAACTGAACATTTGGAAAACGTTGTTGCAGGAGACGGGCAGCGCCAAGCACGGTGGGCAGCAGGCGACTTATTTCGCTTCTGCGACTGCCGGGAAACAGGCCGACAATCCTGTTGTGGGGATCAAGGCCAAAGGAGCTGGCAGCCTCATCACGGGAGCACGCAACCGCTACCATATCGGCCATGGGATGCCCCACAAAGGAGACCGGCACACCGGCCTTTTCGTAAAAGGGGGCTTCAAAGGGGAGGATTACCGCCATCCGGTCAACCAGCTGCTTGATCTTCTTCACCCGTCCCTGTCGCCAGGCCCAGATCTGGGGAGAGATGTAATACAGCACCTTGACGCCAGCCCGTTTGGCCACCTTGGCAAGGCGCAGATTAAAACCGGGGTAGTCAATCAGGATCAGCAGATCCGGCGGGTTCTCAAGCAGGATTTTCTTCAGCCTGAGAAAGGCAGCTGCGATTACGTCAAAGTGCTTTAAAACCTCGACCAATCCTACTACTGCCATATCAGCAGAGTCCACCAGGGTTTCAGCGCCTGCTTCACGCATCCGGGAACCGCCGATTCCGAAGAAGGAGACGGCTTGATCCTGCTGGTGTACGGCCCGGATCAGCCCGGCACCATAGATGTCACCGGAGGCCTCACCGGCCACAATCATTATTTTAGGGGATTTTGTCATCGTGCGGTTATGTCCTGTCAGAGCATTGCATTCTATGGCAGCTGACTGCTTTTTTTCAGGTTAATTACTTTGCCCCGGTCTGCTCTCACCAGGACCTATATTTTCCAGAAATTGCAAAAAGGGCGAAGCAGAGATATCCTCAACTTCGCCCCTATTTGCTGTTCCCGGATACCATCTTGTCCTTTGGTACCTATGTTATAGTGATCAGCTGAGCGCTCCACGTATTGCCGCAATCACCTGATCAACCTGCTCATTGACCATCTCAGGATAGATCGGCAGTGACAGGCAACGGGCAGCTATCGACTCGGTCACTGGCAGAGCAAGACCTTGGCATTGTGCGGCAAAGACCTTCTGCTGGTGCAGCGGAATGGGATAGTAGATTGCGCAGGCGATCTGCTGTTCCGTTAGCGCAGCCATGATCTGATCACGTCTGTCACTGAGCAGGGTGTACTGATGATAGACATGCAGACCTTTGCCATCCTCAAACGGCACGGTCACGACATCCTTCAAACCTTCGGAATACCGGTGGGCAACCCGGCGACGCTCCTGATTAAAACGATCAATATGGCGCAACTTGACCCGCAAAATAGCAGCCTGCAGGTCATCAAGACGACTGTTAAAGCCGATCACGTCATGGTGATAACGAACCTTGCTGCCGTGGTTACGCAGCATCTTGAGGATCTCGGCACCTTCTGCCGTGGCAGTGGTCACCAGACCACCATCACCGTAACCGCCCAGGTTTTTGCTGGGGAAGAAACTGAAACAACCAAAGGCACCGATGGAACCGGTCATCTTGCCGCTAAAAGCAGCACCAAAGGACTGGGCGCAGTCTTCAATCAGCGTCAGCTTATGGCGCTGACAAATGTCTGCAATAGCCGCCAGATCAGCAGGTTGCCCAAAGAGGTGAACCGGTATCACCGCTTTGGTACGTGCTGTTATGGCCTGCTCAATCAGCTCTGGCACAATATTAAAGCTTTGCGGATCAACATCCACAAAGACCGGTGTTGCACCGGCGTAGCAGATCGCCTCGGCAGTGGCAATAAAGGTAAACGGGGTGGTGATAACCTCATCACCGGGCTTGATTCCGGCAGCCAGTACCGCCAGATGCAGGGCATCGGTACCGGAGGCAACCCCGATTGCATGGGGACTGCCCAGGTAGGCAGCGGTCTCTTTTTCAAGATTGGTAACGTTGGGCCCCAGGATGAACTGGGTACTCTCCAGAGCATCCAGCACCGCTGTATCAATCTCCTGTTTAAGCGCGTGATATTGAGTTTTCAGATCTACCATCGGTATCATTGGCGTATCCTGTTCAGGCTTTCATTGATCTTTAATGCAGTTTCCAAGGCCATTCGGCCATCACGGCCACTGACCTGCGGTTGTTTTTCTTCTTTGATCGCCTCCACAAACGAGGTGATTTCCAGCATAAGCGGATCTGACTGACCGAGTTCCTGTTCATGTACCTGTACATTGGGGATACCGGGCATCAACTCACCGTCGCCGCGCTTGGCAACCAGCACCTTCTTGTTCTGAAAGTCCAGAGTCAGGTAGGTATCCCGCTGAAAGATCCGCATTTTTCGTTCACTTTTCAGGCTGATCCGGCTTGCTGTAACATTGGCCACACAACCGTTTTCAAAAGCGATCCGTGCATTGGCAATATCCTCTTCACCGGTAAAAACCGGCGCGCCAATAGCATCAATTCGTGCCACCGGCGATTTAACCAGATGCTGGATGATCTCGATATCATGGATCATCAGGTCAAGCACCACATTAACATCAGTGCCACGCGGTTTGAACGGTGCAATCCGTACCGATTCAACAAACAGCGGCTCAATCAGAATCCCTTCCACCGCCATTAACACCGGATTAAACCGTTCAAGGTGGCCAACCTGAAACACCAGACGTTTCTGGTCTGCCAGTGCAATCAAATCGTCAGCCTGCTCAATCGTCACGGTAATCGGCTTTTCAATCAGTACATGTACCCCGGCAGCCAGAAACTCCTTGGCGACCTGATAATGGTACTGGGTCGGCACGACGACACTAACCAGATCCACTTTGTCAATCAGCTCCTGATGGTTGCTGAAAGCCTGACAGCCACAAGCAGCTGCGACCTCATTCCCGCGGTCAGGATTAGCATCAACCACGCCAACCAGTTCTACCCCTTCAAGAGCAGCATATTTCTGGGCATGAAAATTCCCAAGATAGCCAACACCTATGACACCGGCCCTAAGCCCGCTCATCCTCGACAGATCCCACGCTGGGAAGCTTCAATAAAAGCAAGCAGGGTCTCTACCTCGGCGCAATCGACCAGTTCGGCCCTGATCTTCTTGATCGCATCTGCCTGTTTCATACCGGACATGAATAATGTTTTGTATGCCGTTTTCAGTCCCTTGATCGCCTCATCACTGAATCCACGTCGTTTCAGTCCGATCAGATTCAATCCACGCAGCTTTGCATCACGCTTGCCGGAGGAGGTGGCGATCATATAAGGAGGAATATCTTGCCCCACCAATGTCCCCCCGCCCAGCATCGAGTAGGCACCGATGGTCACAAATTGATGGATTGCCACCAGACCACCAAGAATCACGTTATCCTGAATAGTTACATGGCCTGCCAGCGTAGCAGAGTTGGCAAAAACGTTTCCGCTTCCCACGACACAGTCGTGGGCCACATGGGAGTAGGCCATCATCAGGTTGTTATTACCCATCACCGTTTCAGCGTGTCCAGTTACCGTCCCGCGGTGGATGGTGGCAAACTCGCGGATCACGTTGCCATTTCCCAGCCGGGTCCAGCACTCTTCCCCTTTGTACTTCAGATCCTGTGGAGGTGCTCCAACCGAAGCCAGATGAAAAATCTGGTTATCTTCGCCCAGTTCTGTCCAACTGCCGATCACAGCGTGAGAACCGATCCTGGTTCCTTTACCGATAATTACCTGATTTTCAATAATCGCATAGGGACCAATCTCAACCCCTTCAGCAATCTGTGCAGACGGATGGATAATTGCGGTTGTATGGATACTCATGGCCGCTCCTTTATATTATTCTGCCGGTGCAAAGGTGGCCTTGAGTGAAGCCTCGGTCACCAGTTTTCCGTCTACAAAAGCCTTACCGTCAACTCCCCAGATACCACGACGGTTCATGGTGGTGCTGATTTCGATCCGCAGCTGGTCCCCCGGCACAACCGGCTTGCGAAATTTTGCGTTATCAATGGCCATGAAGTAGCTGACCTTCTTTTTGGTTGCTTCATCAGAGGCAAGATAGGCCATAATGCCTGCAACCTGGGCCATCGCTTCCACGATCAACACCCCCGGCATGACCGGGTGACCAGGAAAATGGCCAGGAAAAAACGGTTCATTCACGCTGACATTCTTAATACCTACACAACGCTTGCCATGTTCCAGTTCCACAATTCTATCCACCAGTAAAAACGGAAAACGGTGAGGCAAAATCTTCATGATGGCGTTCACATCCATCGGCATAGTCGGTTCCATCAGTTACTCCTTTGCCAGTCGGGCCTCAAGGGCGGCCAGACGCTTTTCGTACTCGTTCATCATCTTTCTCATCTCCGGCAGCTTGGGCAGGGTTCCCATGGCCTTCAGCCATTCCTTGTGCGGCATGGTCGGCGAACCGCTATAGTAGGCATTGCCTTTCAGAGAGCCGGGGACGCCGCCCTGGGCACCAACAATCACATTGTCGCCAATAGTCAAGTGTCCAGCAACCCCTACCTGTCCGGTCAAGGTAACATGGTTGCCTATTTTACTGCTGCCAGAAATACCGACTTGCGAGCAGAGTATCGTATCTTCGCCAATCTGACAGTTGTGGGCCACCTGTACCAGATTATCCAGCTTGGTTCCCCGCCGGATCAAGGTCACCTCAAGGGCAGCACGATCAACCGTGGCGTTGGCGCCAATCTCAACATCATCCTCCAGCACCACAATACCGATCTGTGGGATCGGGTAGTAGGATTGACCATCAGGAGCAAAGCCGAAACCATCGCTACCAATTACTGCACCAGGCTGCAGTTTGCAACGTTTACCCAGCCGACAACGTTCACGGACCACGGCATTGGCATGGATAACACAATCATCACCGATTACAACACCATCGTAAATCACCGCCCCCGGGTGAATCACAACCCGATCACCTATGGTGACATTATTGCCAACGACAGCACCGGCATAAATGCTGATCCCTTCGCCTAACGCGACATTGATACCGATAACCGACTCCGGCATCACTCCTAATGTCGGATGAGGCTGGGTATAGAATAACGAAAGCAGCTTGGCAAATCCCAGATACGGATTGTCCAATTCTATAACGTTACGACCGAATCCCTCGCCACCCGGTGCCATCAGTATGCCGCCTGCTTTTGTTTCAGCAACCTTTGCAGCATATTTGGGATTGGCCAGAAAAGTAACCTTATCAGGACCTGCCGCTTCCAGAGGTGCAAGACCGTTTATAACCACCTCACCATTGCCACGAACAATACCACCCAGGTGGTCTGCCAGTTCATTCAGGGTTTTGGTTAGCATCATGACGGCTCCTGCCTAGTTCTTGCCCTTTGCAGCATTTAAAGACTTTAAAATATCGGCGGTCAGATCAGTTGTTTTATCGGCATACAGCATACCGGCTGCCCTGGCATCAAAGATCACGGAGAAACCATTTTTCTTGCCGAACTCCTGCACAATCTTTTCCAGCGTTTCAAGTATTTTCTTGGTAAATTCTGCATCTCGTGCCTGCAGATCTTCTTCAGCATCCTTCGTAAACCGCTGGAAGTCTTTCAGCTTCTGCTGATAATCCTTCTCTTTCGCTGCCCTGGCTGACTCGTTCAGAGCCATCCCCTGCTTTTCAAGATCATTCTTCAATTTTTGCAGATCAGCCTGCTTTAGGTTGATCTGATCCTGATATTTCTTCAGTTTTTCCTGCAACTGATCTTTAGCTGCCTTGCCAGCTTCAGACATATTCAATACTTGCTGCATATCGAGATAACCGATCTTTGTGTCTGCAGCCCAAGCTTGTCCTGCCATCATGATAAGTACCACCACCAACATCAACATGCGCTTCATGTACGTTATTCTCCTTTTTACGTTAGAAACTAAAACAGACTGCCCATTGCAAATTCAAATCGACCAGATTTATTGTCTATCCCGGAACGCGGGTTGACCGGAATACCATACTCAAGCCTGAGCGGGCCCATTGGTGAAGCCCAGCGAATACCTGCACCGTAGCTCATATACATGTTGGATGGCATCAGTTTGGAACCACTCCAGGCATTGCCATAATCAAAGAATGCAACACCTTTTATTCCGTATTCTGGCATTAAAGGAAATTTCAATTCAAGATTTCCAAAGAGTTCTCTTTCCCCCCCGACATACAGGCCATTTTCAATCGGGCAGACAGTACGGGCAGCATAACCACGCAGTGTTCCAATCCCCCCAAGATAAAACTTTTCATCAATCGGAATCGGACCACCCGCCTGTTGAATTGCCCCAACCGTAACCTTGGTTGAGACAACAAACTTCCACCAGAGCGGATAGTAGAAGGTATTGTCCGCTATCTCACGCACATACTTGTTATTTCCACCCAAACCTGCATATTCAGCAGACAGGGTGTTTACCATGCCGGTGGATGGATCAAAGCGGAAATCAGTAGTATTATTGGTAATACTGGCGAATATGGAACTCGTTGTCGTTTGACGGAGCGGATAATTGCCCGGATCAATGGCATTATACAAAAGATACAGGTCAGTAGGATTATAGATATCCTTTATCTCATATTTGTACATCCAGAAGGTACCAATAAAGTCGTTAATCGGATAGCCTGCCTTGATATCACCACCGGTAAGCCGACGACTGTAGTCAGTATAATCCCTCTCGGTACGATAAATATCAACACCGAGTGTCCACTTACTGTCCAGAAAGTACGGATCGGTCAAACCGATAGAGTACGTATTTGATTTGCCACCGATAGAGGCCGATGCATTGGCCTTTAACCCCAAACCAAGAAAATTTGATTGGGAAACCGACCCCTGAAAGATCAAGCCATCCAACGAACTGTAGCCTCCACCGATCGTAAAGGCACCGGTCGCCTTTTCCTTCAGGTCCACATTAATATTAAGCTTATTGTTGTTGGCAGTCTTGACCGAAGCCACGTTAGCCTCTTCAAAATAGCCTGTATTCATTAGATTCTGCTTGCTCCGTTTAAACCCAGTAGCGCTGTACAGCTCCCCTTCCATCAGTCGCAGCTCTCGTCGCGCAACCTTGTCACGGGTCTTTGAGTTTCCGGCAATAAAGATCCGCTCGATCCTGACCAATTCGCCTTTTTCAATCTCAAAACCCAGGTCCATGACCTTTTTTTCCGGATCTGGCTTGGTCTGCGGATTAACGTTATTAAACGCATACCCCTTGTCTGCGGTCATATCGGTTAACGTACCGATATCAGTTCTCAGATTTGCTCGACTAAAGACTTCGCCAGTCTCAATTTTCAGCTTTTCACGAAACTCGTTTTCCGGGTAAAGGAGATCACCTTTAAAAGTAATCTCACCAATCCTGTATTGATCCCCTTCAGTGATGCTGATATCAACCGATAAGGATTCCTGATCCTCAGCAAGCTTGATGGTCGGCTCACCAACCTTGACATTAATGTAGCCATTGTTCATGTAATGATCAGCAATCAACAAGGAATCATTCTTTAACACCTCTTCCTTATACGTGCCGGCCCCGGTCAGCCAGGACATGAACCACTCTTCCTTGGTTTCCATCACGCCCCGCAGTTTACGGCCACTGAAGGCGCTGTTTCCTTCAAAGTTGATAGTACCAATTCTGATTTTCTTGCCTTCAGTAACCTTAAAGGTCACCTGATATTCAGTCGGGGTACGCTGTTCAATAACCGGTTCAATGGTTGCCAGGTAATATCCTTCATCCTGATACTGCTTCTTCAGCTTGGCAACAGCCTTATCCAGATCCTTTTGAGAAAAGATTGCATTACGCCGAACCTGCAACCCCTCAAGCAATTTATCTTGCTTGAGCTCATTGTTACCCTCAAAACGGATATCGCGTACAATCGGTTTTTCAATCACCGAATAAACCAGCATAACACCACCAGTTACCGGTTCACTGGATATCCTTACATCCTGAAACTGTCCCATTCTGAAGATAGCGCGAATATCTGCATCGGTTCGGTCACTATCGAATGTATCGCCTACCTTTATACTGGTGGCATTGAGAATGGCAGACGCCTCAATGCGTCGGTTACCACGCACCACCACCTCGGCAACTTTTTCAGTATCGGCATGGACTAATTGGCTGGAAAGCGATAAAGCCGCCAGTAGTGCAATGGTAAGACAGGATTTCTGGGTCACATCTCCTCCGTAACGCAGCATTGAACAAGTCCGTCCGCCAACCGGACAACCCGTTCCATACCTGCTGCAATTCGCTCATTATGGGTTACAATCACCATACTCACGCCAAGTTGCTTTTGAATCCGTGACAGGGACAGGTGAATGGCCTCACTCGTCCGGGCATCAAGATTACCGGTCGGTTCATCAGCCAACAGCAGCTTTGGTTCCATAACCAGAGCCCGGGCAATTGCAACCCTTTGTTGTTCGCCACCAGATAGTTCTCCGGGCCGATGATGGAGTCGATGAGTTAAACCAACTTCATCCATAAGCATCCGGGCCCGTTGATCAGAAGGACGATAGCTTCGGCGTGCAATCAGGGCAGGCATCAATACATTTTCCAAGGCGGTAAATTCAGGCAACAGATGATGAAACTGAAACACAAAACCGATAGTTGTACTTCTGAAATCTGCAAGTTCCCGATCAGATTTACTGAAAAGGTCTTGTCCTTCATACAAAACAGTCCCGCTGTTTGGCCTGTCCAATGCCCCCAGTATATGCAATAAAGTACTTTTTCCTGCACCAGACGCCCCAACCAAAGCGGTGGTGGTTGCAGCTTCAATGGCCAGATCGATCCCCTTCAGGACCTCGACCGTCTCTGCCCCCATCCGGTAACTCTTACAAAGCCCCGTTATTTCAAGCAGGTTACTCATACCTCAATGCCTCTGCAGGTAGCATCCGAGAGGCCTGCCAGGCAGGATAAAGGGTGGCAATAAAAGATATGAGAATGGCTGTTACCGAAATAGCAAGAACGTCGGACATCACAACATGGGAGGGAAAGTGGTCCAGATAGTAAATTTCTTTGCTGAAGAAGTTTTTTCCGGTCACTCTCTGCACAATATCAATGATAAGTTCCAGGTTATAAGAAATCAACAAACCAGACAAAACACCCAACACAGTACCAACCACCCCAATCAACAATCCTTCAAAAACAAATATTTTCATGATGCTGCTGGAACGCGCTCCCATTGTCTTTAGAATAGCTATATCACGAGTCTTTTCCATCACCACCATAAACAGGGTAGATGCGATGCCAAAGGCAGCTACCAGCACAATCAGGGTCAGGATAATGAACATAACTACTTTTTCCGTCTTGAGAGCAAACAGGATATTCCTGTTCATCTGCATCCAGTCTCGGGCATACAGTTCCGGTCCGAACTCATGATTTATCTTTTTAGACAGCTCAGTGGTCGCATACACATCTGTCACCTTTAGCTGAATGCCAGTTACCGTATCAGCAAGATCAAAAAAACGTTGAGCTTGCTTAATGCTGACATAGGCCAAAGTAGAATCATACTCAAACATGCCGGTATTGAAAATACCGCTTACTCGAAACGGCTTCAGCTTTGGCATCATCCCTAGCGGTGTAATGGTGCCGCTGGGAGAAACAACATTGACCCGATCACCCAACGCTAAATTCAAATGTTTCGCCAGCTCACGTCCGATCATAATCCCTGGTTCGGCTGTGCCCTCTGCCACAGGATCAAGTGTGTCCATAGAGCCCTGTACTATGGCTGCAGACAGTCTCGTAACCATTTTGTCTGAAGTTGGCTCAATGCCACGTAATACTACTCCAGAAACATTACGACCGGTTGAGAGCATAACCTGATTATAGATAAAAGGTGTTGCTGCCTCTACTCCGGGCAAACGCTTCAGTTGCTCCATAATATGTTTATAATTGTCCATCGGAGCGCCACTGCGGATTATCACCAGATGGGCATTGGTGCCCAATATTTTCTCTTTCAGATCACGTTCAAAACCGGTCATTACTGCAAGCACAATAATAAGTGCCATAACCCCCAGCGTTACACCAGCTGTGGAAATAAATGTAATGATGGAAATAAATGTAGACTTACGCTTAGCCTTCAGATAGCGCAGCCCGATCATTAGTTCAAACGGTAGTGCCAAGACCTACTTCGCCTCTTTACGTAATTGTGGAAAAAGAATTACATCTCTGATTGAGGCTGAGTCGGTCAACAACATCACCAGGCGGTCTATCCCTATTCCCTCACCTGCTGTTGGTGGCAAGCCGTACTCAAGGGCTCGGACATAGTCCTCATCCATGTAGTGTGCTTCTTCATCCCCCTTGTCTTTTTCTGCTACCTGAGCAAGAAAGCGTTCTTTCTGGTCAACGGGATCATTTAGTTCTGAAAAAGCATTGGCTATCTCACGACCACCAATCATCAGTTCAAAGCGATCTACAATCTCCGGGTCCTGATCGTTTTTACGAGAGAGCGGCGATATTTCTGTAGGATATGCAGTGACAAAAGTTGGTTGAATCAGCTTATGTTCAGCCACCTCTTCGAATATTTCCATCACCAGTTTGCCATAACTGATGTCATCAGGCAGGCTCATACCGATACTGCGTGCGTATGCCAGTGCAAGATCACGATCATCAAGTTTTTTAGCTTCTATGTCACCATACTCAAGAATGGCTTCTTTAACAGTTAAGCGACGCCAGGGACGCTGAAAACTTATATCCAGTCCTTGACAGGTAAAATCAAGGGTACCCAATACCTGCTCTGCCACATGACAAAACAGCTCTTCGGTGAAATCCATCAGGTCTTCATAGGTTGCATAGGCCTGATAGAACTCCATCATGGTAAACTCAGGATTGTGACGGACCGATATCCCCTCATTTCTAAAATTACGGTTAATCTCAAAAACCCGTTCAAAACCACCAACGACCAAGCGTTTTAAATACAATTCAGGTGCAATACGAAGATATAGTTCCATATCAAGTGCATTGTGATGGGTAATGAAAGGACGTGCCGTGGCTCCACCAGGGATCTGGTGCATCATCGGTGTTTCAACTTCGAGAAAGTCGTGGGAGGTCATGAAACTTCGGATCAAGTTTACAATCCGCGAGCGTTTGATAAAAAGATCTCTTACCTCGGGATTAACAATCAGATCAACGTAACGCTGGCGGTAACGTGTTTCAACGTCAGTCAGTCCATGAAACTTCTCCGGCAAGGGTAAGAGAGATTTAACTAACAGACGGATCGAACGGGCATGCACAGAAAGCTCACCAGTCTTGGTACGGAACGGGAATCCTGAAACACCAATAATGTCACCTATATCAAAGGACTCAAATTGGCTAAAGATTTCATCTCCTAAATCATCTTTACGCACATAAACCTGTATACGGCCTTTACGGTCTTGCAACTGTATAAAAGCAGCCTTACCAAAAGAACGACGCGCAATAATACGACCAGCCAGCACAAAATCGACATTTGTAGCTTCAATTTGATCTACGTCACCGTAAACTGCAACAACATCTGCAGAGCTATGCTGCGGCTTAAAATCGTTTGGGTAAGGATTGATGCCTGCAGCCCACAGATCATTAACTTTACGACGGCGCTGTAACAGCAATTCACTCAACTCTTCCATTAGGTTGATTCACCTTTCAATACGTTCATTCAAATACAGATAACAGCGTAACTGCAGAAAGTAGCCCAGAGCAGAGCAAGTGTCAAATCATTCTTCCGTTGGCACATCTGACAAGGATTCAACCTTTTTCTGCCTTACAGAAGCCTTCTTCTTAACTTGTTTAATCGGTTCAGTCTGGTCAGTGACTAGCTGCTCAGCCATAACACCAACTTCCGATGTTTCATCATTTTGGGGTAGAGTTTTTTTACTACGACTCTTTTTGGGAGGGCTAGGTTTATTAGCCACTGTCTGTTCAGCGGCCACATTATCAATCATCAAAATATCAGCCATTTCGTTTCGGGTGGACTTACGTTGACGACTACGCTTTTTGGGTACAGAAAGAGTCTGGTCTCCTAGCTCTGTCACGTCCTCTGCAACAGTAGTTTCATCTATAACTTTGCTAGCAACTGTTCCCTGTTGTATATCTTTCTTTTTGGCTCTTGTACGCCGTGGGCGCTTTCTAACTGGCGTATCAGGTGACACCAGATCCGCAGTTACGACCGCTTCAGAAGCCACATCAGCCATAGCAGATCCAGCTGCATTATCTATGACATCAACAACCTCATCGGCAACCTGCTCTATCTGACGTTCGCCAGCAGACTTTTTCTTACGCCTACGTTTTCTTTTTTTCTTGGCAGCACTATCAACTGCTGAAAGTGCTGCACCTTCAGCAACAACTTCATCTTCTACTGTTGACTCGACAATATCAGCAACAGCTAATTCCTGAACAACCTCTTCCTCACGAACAGTTTTTTCTTTTCGAATAGCCTCAAGTTCAAGTTGGTTAAGTAAAAATGATGGTTTACCCTTTACAGTAACCACAATTTCATAATCGTTTTCAATTTGAGTTAACTCACGCTTCTTCCGATTCAACAGATAGTAAGCAACGTCAAGAGGCAGAGCACCGTGAACTTCTGCAAGTTGACCTTTCGCTGCAGCGGCATGAACCTTACGCAAAAAAGATACTGCCATAGCCTCTACCGACTTGACACGACCACGGCCTTCACAATGAGGACATTCAAGGTGAATAGCGTCATTAATATTTTTTGCAATCCTCTGACGCGACATCTCCATCATGCCAAACTGCGAAATCCGCCCCAGATTTACTCGGGCCTTATCCATCTTCAAGGCATCTTTCAAGGTCCGTTCGACTTCCTTATTATGCTTGTTATCACGCATATCAATGAAGTCAATTACCACCAGACCACCTAAATCCCGCAGCCGCAGTTGTCGAGCAACCTCTGCAGCTGCCTCAAGATTGGTTTTAAAGGCAGTATCCTCAACACCTTTTTCGCCACTGGACTTACCGGAGTTAACATCAATAGAGACCAGTGCCTCGGTCGGCTCAATAATCAGTGAGCCTCCAGACGGCAAGGGAACGCGCTTTTCATAGAGTTGGTCAATCTGCTCTTCAAGTTGATATTTAGAAAAGATCGGACGTTTTTCTTTATGTAGCTTAACCAACCTTTCGCAACCTGGCATGATCTCCTTAAAGAAATCGACTGCCTGTTGGCATGCAGACTTATCATCAACCAGAACTTCGTCAATATCATCTGAGAAATAATCACGGATGGTACGAATGATCACACCTGCGTCCTGATATACCTCACCGGCACCGTTAATCGCGGCAGCCTGCTGCAGAATCCGTTCATGCACACCTATCAGATAGTCAAGATCCTTTTTTAGCTCCACACTTGACCTGCCAACAGCCTCAGTGCGTACAATGTAGCCATATCCGGTAGGCACCTGCAGCTCTGCAACAAGTGCCTTTAACTCCTTGCGAATTGCATTATCTTCGATCTTGCGGGAAATCCCTGCGGCATCATCACCAGGCATCAATACCATGTACCGACCAGGTAACGAGAGGTAGCTGGTCAGAGCAGCACCCTTCATGTCACGAGCATCCTTTTCTACCTGAACAATCAGTTCTTGTCCGCGGCGCACAACATCCTGTATACGGGGGCGCCGTTTACGCTCCTCCTCAGGAAGATCATCCCGCCATTGCCAACTGTCAGGATGCAGATCTCCCATCTGAATAAAGCCGGGCTTTTTATGACCAATATCAACAAAGGCCGCCTGCAAGCCTGGTTCAACCCGCACGACGACCCCTTTGTAGATATTACCTTTGGTCTGTTCTTTACCACTTATTTCAATATTCAACTCCATCAAGCGGCCGTCCTGAACAATCGCTACACGGGCCTCCTCAGGATGGAGTACGTTTATTAACATTTTTCTACTCATACAGGCAGAGATCCTTTCAAACATACAGACAGATAAATTCGAGTGACTATACTCGTTTTCTTCAAGTTATCCAAGCCGAATCATGCGTTATGAACGCAAACGCCCCGCGACTCAAATGAGTGCGGGGCGTTTGTTAATTAATTCTGGCGGCGACCTACTTTCCCA
>Ga0209373_10002670_pt1 | contig 17419 bp, 6 predicted proteins | sample Higcelweek5metaG_FD_187173 | JGI IMG/M metagenome (GOLD analysis project Ga0209373, IMG submission 187173) | Freshwater pond sediment microbial communities from the University of Edinburgh, under environmental carbon perturbations - High... | ecosystem: Environmental > Aquatic > Freshwater >... | reverse complement strand
CAGATTTGCAAGCACAGCAGTACACCGGGACAGCTAAAACGCTAGGCTACAGTTACCCCAAGTCGATGCTGTGGCAGGGTTACCTCTACGTGTCGTATTCCACGAACAAGGAAGATGTTGAATACACCCGAGTGCCGATTGACTCAATCCATGTTGATGATGTGCAGTCTCAATATATAGCCTTGAATAAGGGGTGGAACCTGGTTTCCACGAATATGAACCCCATAGACAGTAGTCTGGATTTCCTTTTTTCCGGCCTTGCTGTTAATGAAATAAAAACGATGGATAGCTTCTGGCGAGCGGGGCAAAATGACGCGTTCAACACGTTGAAGACTATCACGAGCGGGAATGGCTACCTGGTTGATATGAAAGCAGCGGGGCTATTGAACGTTGCTGGAGTGCACGTGGAGGCGCAATATTCTGCGTCTCCACAACAAAACTCCTGGAGGTTAATAGGTTGTCCCCTTCAATCGGCCGCCCTTTTCTCGAGCTACTTTGGCCAGAGAAATTGTGTGGAAATAAAGAGTTTCGATGGATTTTGGAGACCCAATGGCACCAAAAATAGCATTTTTTACCTGGAACCAGGAAAGGGGTATTATATCAAATAAAAATTTCCCACCATACCCATGCGCTACTCGATCGTACCCATTTACCTCAATTATTTTATCTCCATCGTAGCGTATGGGTTCTTTCTTTCTGCATTAATAGGTTAAAACATTGAATTTATGACAGTTGACGTATGTGGCTTGTCGTGAATTAACCTTAGAAGATGGAAAATATGTGCTATTTTCTGAAAAAATAGTACAAGTAATTGCACTGCAGATTGTCGATTTTTGGTAGTCGTTTTAATCAAGATTTGTGTAATGAAATTCCTTATTAACACCTGTTTTGTTCTCGTATCGATCTCCTCTTTTGCCGTCACTCGCACGTGGACAGGTGCCGGGGCTGATAACAAGTGGTCTACCGCTGGCAACTGGGGTGGGACGGCCCCGTCGGCCGGCGATGCGCTCGTGTTCAGCGGGGCAACGCAACCCAGCTCTGTCAACGATTTCGTGGCGGGAACCTCGTTCGCATCAATTAAACTTACCGCCGCCGCCGCCAGCTTCTCGCTCTCGGGCAATGCTTTCGTGCTGACGGGTGGCGCGGCAGCCATCGTGAACAGTGCCGCTGGCCGTACCCTGACGATTGCCAACAACCTAACGTTCAGCACCGCGGCCCCAACCATCAGCGTGAGCACGAACGCCGGCAACAAGGTAATCATCAACGGCACGATAGATAACGGGGGATTAGACATCACGATCGACAACATTGGATCCACCGAAACTGTTACGCTTGGTGGCATCGTCAGTGGCGTTGGTGGTATCGTCAAGAACAGCCCGGGAACTCTGGCTCTCAACGGGTTGAATACCTATGCCGGCAACACGATCATTAATGCCGGGATCGTGAAGCTTGGCAGTGCGTCGGCACTCGGAGACATCGGCACCACCAGCACCCAGGTGAAAGCCGGCGCCGCCATCGATGTGAACGGGCAAACCTATACGACGGTGGAGCGAGTAATCATCAACAACACGCCCACCGGGGCCATCATCAACTCTTCTGCCACGGCTTCCACCTTTTACGGTTACGTCGGCCTGGGGAGCAACAGCTGCATCATGGCAACCGTGGGCGATATCATCATGCCAGATAACTCCCACAGTATCCAGGACTCGCTCGGTGGCGGGTATAGCCTGACGCTGGGTGGTGCTGCGAATGGCACGATAGGTAATATTATATCTATAAATGCAGGAGGACTAACGAAAGTTGGCACAGGGACGTGGACCTTGACGAGGAGTAATCCTTTCACGGGGCCGACGGCGGTGAATGCCGGCACGCTCGTGCTCCTGGCAACCGACAACAGGTCGGTGTCGTACACCATCGCCTCGGGTGCCGTGCTGGAATTCAACCGCTCGGGGGGCGGAAACAGCTTTCGATCGCCAACGTTTAGCGGCGACGGAATTTTGAGGAAAACGGGCACGGGATCCATCACCTGGGCTGTGGCTGGGGTCACTTTCGCACTGTCGGCCAACGCGTTGATTGACATTCAGGCCGGGAGCTTCATCATCGCGGCTGCAACCACCTGGACAGCGAATTACGCCGATCTCACCGTCGCCTCCGGTGCGACGTTAAACACGGGGGCAAGTTCCGTGGTTAATGTCGATGCCGTCAATGGTGCCGGGTCTATCGTTGTTGGCAGCACCGCGGGTGTGGGTAAGCTTGCCCTGGGGGTCAGTAATGGCTCGGGGGCCTTCAGCGGCGTGATTTCAAACTATGGTTCATCAAATATTGGTGCGGTAGAAAAGCTCGGCACCGGCACGCAAACACTCTCGGGCGCAAACACATACACGGGAACAACCACCATCACCAGCGGGCAGCTGAGACTTGGCGCCTCGGAGGTGCTCCCCGACGCGACCGCGCTCACCGTGGCTGCTACCGGGGTCCTCAACCTCAATTCGTACAGCGAGACCGTGGGTTCGGTTTCCGGGGCTGGCTACATAGATAACCAGACGGGTGACGGAACGCCAACATTCAAGTTCGGGGGTAACAACGCGACCACCACGTTCGGCGGCGTGATGCAAAACACCACGGGCGTGATGAACGTCACCAAGACGGGAACGGGAACCATTTACCTCGACGGGAACAACACCTATCACGGTCAAACCTTCGTGGAAGATGGATTCGTGGAAATACGGGATGGAACGATAATCAGTAATTGATATCGATTTACCGCATTTTATAAATAGCCAATTGTATTACAATTCTAATTATGAAACCAATGAGTAATCTAAAAGTGATTGTTAGTGCATTCGTTCTGTTTTTTACGACAATGCTCTTGATGTGCGAGATACAAGCGCAAACGCTGGCATTTCCCACGGCAGAAGGTTTCGGTAAAAACACAACCGGCGGGCGGGGAGGCAAACTATATGTGGTGAGCAACCTGAACGATGCCGGGACTGGGTCTTTCCGCGAAGCAGTGTCGGCCAGTGGTAAGCGGATTGTTGTTTTCAGCGTGTCGGGTATCATCTATTTGCAATCAGACATCAAGATCAGCAACGGCGACCTCACCATCTTCGGGCAAACCGCGCCTGGCGACGGTATTTGCATCGCTAATTACACCGTTCAACTTTCGGCGAGCAACGTCATCATCAGGTACATGCGTTTCCGTCCCGGTAGTTACCAGACCGGCGAATACGACGCGTCGTGGGGGAGGAACAACAGCAACATCGTCCTCGATCATTGCTCGTACTCGTGGGGCAACGACGAGCAGGCTAGCTTCTACGACAACACCAACTTCACGATGCAGTATTGCATCATCGCCGAGAGCTTCTATTCGTCCACACACCCCAAGGGGAATCACGGTTTTGGTGGCATCTGGGGCGGGATGGGAGCCACGTTTCACCACAACCTGATAGCCAACCACACGAGTCGCACACCACGTTTCTGTGGTGCGAGGTATCACCTCACCTCGGTTTCTACCGAGATAGTTGATTTCCGCAACAACGTGATATTCAACTGGGGGTACAACAGTGCCTACGGGGGTGAAGCCGGGAACCAGAACATGGTGAACAATTATTACAAACCGGGACCTGCAACGGGGACGGGAACGGTGAAGTACCGTATCATCAACCCCTCTGATGCAAAGGCAGATGGAAACCCTATCAGCAAATGGTACGTGAGCGGCAACTACATGTCGGGCAACAGCGCCGTGACGGCCGACAACTGGAACGGTGGTGTTCAGCAAGACGACGCCACCATCACCCTGGCCGAGCTGAAACTGTCTTCACCCCTGGCATCGGCAGGAATTTCGACACAGACGGCAGCCGACGCCTACACCTCGGTTCTGGCATCTGCAGGTTGCAGCTTGGTTCGCGATGCCTGCGACCAGAGGGTGATAAGCAGCGTGAAGTCGGGCACGTCGAGTTACGGCGGGGTATACGGCGCCAACACCGGAATCATCGACAACGAGACGGAAGTTGGTGGATATCCCACGTACAGTACCTACAACACCATAACCGACGCCGATGCCGACGGGATGGACGACACCTGGGAAGCTATTCACGGAACCAAGGTGGGCACCAAGGATGACGCTGCCGATGCCAACGGCGATGGCTACACCAATATAGAGGAATATGCCAACTGCCTGGTGGGCGAGGGCTTGTATTGCTCCACGTCGCTCACGTACATCTACCAGAATGCCACAACCGACGTGTGGACGAACACGGCAAACTGGACACCGGCAGCAGTACCAACGGACAAGGATACTGCCGTTATCCGCACCGGCGAGGTGAGGCTGACCAGCAACTTTGGCGGCGTGGTCAAGGTGGAGACTAATGGCACGTTCCGCTTAACTGATAGTATTTCGGTGACAGATTTGCGCTTGCAGGGCGGCACGTTGAAATCGTACACCAGCACGCCTGTATTCATCTTAACGTCAACCATTTCGGTGGAACAAGCGTCAACCGTGATGGCTGGCTCGTTATCTGCATCATTCTTGTACCTCAACGGTGCGCTCAAGGGCAGCGGAAACCTCACCAAGACCAGCGTCGGCACCTTGCGGATCAACGCACCTGGGGCAAATTACAAGGGAACGTGGATCGTGAAGGAAGGTCGCCTGCAACTTCGCTCTGCCACTGGCCTCGGACTCTGCGGCGTGGAGGTCGATTCGGCCGCCAACCTCGACGTGGAAGCCGCCGCCAGCACCAATTCGATAGTATTAAAGGCCGGGGGAACGGTTAATCTCGATGCAAACCTTACCGTTCAGGCGGCAGTGTTCGGAATGCTGAATATTCCCGCCGGGACGTATACTGCATCTAATTGCCCTGCATTCATCACCGGGTCGGGTACATTGACCGTTGCCAAGAGCATCCTCACCGTTGGAACGCCATCGGCGGGCAGCATCACGCTCACCGCCGGTTCTGGTGTCACGTATAAATGGACGACGGGCGTAACTACAACTACTCTAGTTCCGTCGGCAACCGGGGCTTACACCGTCACGGCCACAACCTCGGCTGGCTGCAAGCTGGCATCGGCTGCCGTAAATATCCAACTGATTTCATTGACGAAGGGGTGGAATTTAATCTCAACGAACGTATGTCCAACTGATAGCACCACATCGCCACGCTGTTCTACGGTAAGTGTAAATGAGATAAAAACGATGGATGCGTTCTGGCGTTCTGGGCAAACTCCGGCTTTCAACAGCCTTACCTCGATAACAACTGGTGCCGGATATTACGTGAAGATGAATGCTGCCGGGAAGCTGATGGTTGCTGGGGATTTAAACCTCCTAGGTTTTCAAAACCTAGGAGGTTTAGGCTCATGGAAATTAATCGGCTGCCCGTTCCAAGCCACAACTCTATTGTCCAGCTATTTCAATGTAGATAATTGTTCCGTCATCAAGAATTTCGATGGTTACTGGAAACCAGTTGGAACGGTAAATTCCATAACGAATCTTGAACCGGGGAAAGCTTACTTGAAAAAATAATATATACAGGATATGAGGACGTTGAACAAGATACTGGCGATTGTTTTTGTGGTGTTTGTGCAACATGTGTTTGCCCAGACGTTTCTACCTGTCAAGAATGCTACGAACGTGTGCGTCGACATGCAGTTTAAGCTCACGTTTAGCGCCACGCCAGTGCTGCAAAGCTCGGGGGCGGTGAAACTATACAAGAGTAATGGAACGCTGGTTTCCACCATCGACCTGTCGACCATGCCCACGGGAACGCCGATGTCGGCAACCTGGCCGTGGACCGAGACGCTTAACAGCACAACCATCCGCGTGATGCGTGCCGAGGTGGACAGCAAAACGGCGATCTTCACGTTCCCTATAAATTCGATGTCGTATGGGGCAAACTATTACGTGACGGTCGATCAATCGGTGTTTTCCAACGCGTCGGCGCTCGGTTTTAGCGGAGTTACAGTAAATCAATGGGCTTTCACGGTGAAGGCCAAACCAGCCGTCGACCTCGATTACACGGTGGCTGCCGACGGATCGGGCGACTTCGCCACGCTGCAGGGTGCACTCGACTTCGTCCCCAGCGGTAACACCACCGCTGGTAGAATCTATATTAAAAATGGGGTTTACACGGGTCTCGCCTACACCACAAACCGCAACAACCTCACCATCTGCGGCGAAAGTATGACCGGGGTGGTGCTGAAGGGCTTCAACAACTCGAACCTCAACGCCAGCACCCACTGGCGCTCGGTGGTGAACCTGGCCGGGAACGATTTGTTAATATATAATATTACTTTCACAAACACGACGCCGATAAACGGCACGCAAGCCGAGGCTCTGAAAATGAACGGATTGCGCTGCATCATCCTCAATTGCGAGTTCTACAGTTACCAAGACACCGTTTTGATTGAGGGCAAGGTTTATTTCAAGGATTGCGTGCTCGAGGGCGACGTGGATTTCATGTGGGGCGTGGGCACGGTTTACTTCCAGAGTTGCGAGATCCGTGCCAACGACAACGGGGGCTACAACGTGATGGCGCGCAACGACAATACAAAACACGGATACTGCTTTGCCGATTGCAAGCTCACCCGCACATCAACCGCCACTGCCACGCAGTACCTTGGCAGGGATGCAGGCACGGGTTATCCATACGCCAATATCGTGTACCTCAATTGCCTCATGGACAGTCATATCCCCGCCGTTGGGTGGCAGATAAACTCCGCGATCGACGGTTCGCTCATATTCTTCGCCGAGTACAAAAGTGTGGATATGTCGGGCAACCTCAAGACCATCACGTCACGTCATGCCAAATCGCGACAGCTGACGGATTCGGAGGCTCTCTTGTACCGCGACCTCAACTGGTATTTCAACGGATGGTTGCCCGTGGTGCCAAGCATCTCGACCAAGCCCGTGGTGGCCATCACCGCGCCCGCCAACAATGCCTCGTTCGTCTACAAATCGCCCATCACGCTCACTGCCACCGCCACCGATGCCGACGGCACAATCGCGAGCGTGGCCTTCTACAACGGTACCACGCTCCTGGGTACGGTGACCGCAGCACCCTATGCTTTTACTTGGAGTAGCGCCCCCGGCGGCACGAATACCATCACTGCCGTGGCCACCAACAATAGTGGCAACAAAACCACCTCCACCGCCGTGACTATAACGGTTCTCGTGCCCACCACCTACGTCTATTCCTACCCCTCGGGTACCGACCTGTGGACGAACACCACGTACTGGACTCCAGCAAGAACGCCCTCGAACATCGACACGGCCATCATCCGCAGCGGCGAGGTGAGGCTGGCTTCCGATTTCGGCGGCGTGGTGAAGGTCGAGCCTAACGGCACGTTCCGACTAACTGATAGTATTTCTGTGACAGATTTGCGCCTGCAAGGCGGCACGCTGAAGTCGTACACCAGCAACCCCGTGTTCATCCTAACAACCACGCTTGTCGCCGAACAGGCATCGACCGTCATGGCAGGCTCGTTATCTACATCTTTCTTGTGCCTAAATGGGACGGTAAAAGGTAGCGGCAACCTCACCAAGACCAGCGTCGGGACGTTGCGGATCAACGCTTCGGCTTCAACGTATACCGGAACGTGGATCGTGAAGGAAGGCCGCCTGCAGGTACGCTCGGCAACGGGTCTCGGGCTCTGCGGCGTGGAGGTAGATTCTGCCGCGAACCTCGACATCGAGGCCGCCGCCAGCACCAACGCGCTGGTAATAAAGGCGTACGGCACGTTGAACCTCGACGCCAACCTCACCGTCCAGGCCGCCGTGCTCGGCGACCAGAACATCCCTGCCGGGACGTACACCGCCGCCAGTTACCCGGCCGTCATCACCGGGGCGGGCACGCTGACGGTTGGGAAAAGTATCCTCACGGTAGGAGAACCCTCGGCGGGGAGCATCACGCTCACCGCTGGTTCTGGCTCCACCTACAGCTGGTCGACCGGATCAACATCCACTACTCTTGTTCCTGCTGCCACCGGGGCTTACACCGTCACGGCAACCACCTCGGCCGGCTGCGCGCTGGCGTCGGCACCGGTAAATATCCAGGTGATTTCGTTGGCGAAGGGCTGGAATCTTATCTCCACGAACCTGCGCCCGGCGGACAGCAGCATCGCCACCTTGTTCAACGGCATCAACGTTAATGAGGTAAAAACGATGGGCACCTTCTGGCGCGCGGGGCAATTGGATGCCTTCAACACGTTGACCACGTTAACTCCCGGCAATGGCTACCTCGTCAACATGGCTACTGCCGGTAAATTGATGGTTGCAGGGACGCCAAACCTTGAAGGTTTTGAAAACCTTCAAGGTTTACAGGCTGGTTGGCAATTAATCGGTTGCCCCTTCCAATCCGCCACGCTATTTTCCACGTATTTCAATTCATTGAATTGCTCTGAGATCAAGGGTTTTAACGGGTTCTGGATCCCTGCTGGGCAGATGAACAGCATATCGAACCTGGAACCGGGCAAGGGGTATTTTACTAAAAAATAGTTTGGTAAGTAGTTTTAAGGGTTTAATGACTATCCGATACTATATTTAAGGGTCTTCTTCTAGCTTTTGGAAAAGAGCAAAGATTCGGGCTTCCGCCGCCAAAGCGTGATTCGGAAAGAACGTTCCCGCGTTTTGGCGGCTTGATCTTTTGCTTCCTTTTCCATCCAAGGGAAAGCTGCAAATGTCGCCGTGGCGCATAAGACGAGGGAAAACTCGATGCAAATACGTTTATTCTTTCAAAATCGAGGACTAGGTACAATTCCGGATATTCATATGAATTTTTTATGTCAAGATTTGAGTTGTGTGAACAAAACAACGTGATATTGAAAAATAAGCACTATTTATATTCGCAAGCAGTATTCGTAATCGATGCAGCGATGCCGGAAAGCTCGCACAATTAACTAAAATTACCCTTATTTTGGATTAAATATACCCCTGTGAAAGCTGTTATCGTGTTTATTTTCGCACCTGGAAACTGCCCGTGAATTCGCGATAGAATACATGTAGATATCCCCGGGCAGCGTTTTTAACCAAACAGCTTGAACCCGATGAAGAAAATAATTGGAACAATAATAGTGTTATTCGTTTTATGTGGAGTGTTGGTAGCTCAAGTGCAGTCAATCAGCATGACCACGGCGAATGCCGTGGGAACAAGTTTCTCGTTCTACTTGTCGTGTTCCACAGCCTCTTCCGTCCAGGTCGATTTCGGCGATGGCATCCTGGTAACGAAAACGGTAAACAGTTCGGTGACAAATATCGGTGACACGGTGCGTGCTTCGCAGAACGTAAGGGTGTTTGGCACGGGAATTACCCTTTTGAACTGCCCGAGCTGCGGCCTCACGGGCCTGGATGTAGGGTCGTGCCCCACGTTGAGTAGCGTAAACTGCAGCAATAACCAGCTCACGGCGTTGAACGTGGGTGGCAACGGCTCCCTGAAGGAGCTATACTTCACCAACAACAAGCTTACCACCATCGACCTGAGCCGGAATCTGGTCCTGGAGAGGCTCAGCTGCTCTACCAACCTGTTGACGCAGCTCGACGTGAGCGGCAACACGAGCCTGAGATTTTGCGATTGCATATGGATGGTAGGCATCACCCGGCTCGACTTCTCGCACAATCCCCTGCTTGAGTCGCTCGATTGCCGGATCTGCAGCATCACGTCGCTCGACGTGAGCCAATGCCCGCTGCTGGCCTCGCTTTGCTGCTTCAACAACCAGCTAGCGTCGATAGACCTGGCCGGCAACCCCGAGCTTAAAACGCTCAACTGCTCGTCGAACCTGCTGGAATCGCTCGATGTGAGCCACAACACGAAGCTGAACATACTTAATTGCCAGACCAATAAGATCCCCGCCCTCGACGTGAGCCGCAACAAGGCGTTGACCCAGTTTTTCTGCTCCACCAACCAGCTTGCCAGCATCGATGTGAGCAACAATCCCGGGTTGATCTATTTCTTTTGCTCGAAGAATCATCTGACGAGCGTGGATGTCACCAACAATTTGCTGCTGAAGGAATTCGAGTGCGGGACGAATAAAATATCGTCGGTGGATGTTTCCCAAAACACGCTGCTGACCTCGATAAATGCGAGTGCGAACTTGCTCACCAGCTTCGACGTGGGGGCAAACACGGCCCTCCTCTCGCTCGACTGCTCGGGCAACGGAATCAGTACCCTTTCGGTGGCGGCAAACACCCTGCTGACCAGGCTGTCCATCAACAATAATAAGATTAAAACGATAGATATTAGCGGGAATCCGGCCCTGGCCACGCTGTTGTGCTATAATAATTATTTTAAATTCGGCACGTTGGCACTGCCAACCGCCCAGTTGTCGAGCTATTATTACTCGCCCCAGTACCCGGTAGCCATCCCGCAGATCATCTACGTGGGCGAGGAGTTGGATTACTTGAGCGACGAGAAGGTGATCGGCGGCGTGTGGAGCACGTATTCGTGGGTAACGACAAAGGGCGTGGTGTTGGCCGAAGGTGTCGATTACACGCTGACAAACGGGCTGACCGTGTTCCTGAAACCACAAACCGATAGCGTGCGCTGCGAGATGAGCAACGGCATCTTCCCCAAATTCTCGACCTACACCACGTTGAAAACCACGTATATTGCCGTGAAAACCGACCCGGGGACGCTGTCAACGCAAACAATAATGCTACAAAAAGGATGGAACTTGGTTTCCACCAGCCTCCGCACGGGCGACAGCAGTATCGCCACCTTGTTCGCCGGCTTGGATGTCGGGGAAGTCAAGTCGATGGATGCGTACTGGCGCAAGGGGCAGGCCGATGCCTTCAACTCGTTGCGAACCATCACACCAGGCTATGCTTATCTTGTTAATATGAATACAGCTGGTGAATTGATGGTCGCAGGTACGCCAAACCTTGAAGGTTTTCAAAACCTTGAAGGTTTACAAGCTGGTTGGCAATTGATCGGTTGCCCCTTCCAGTCGGCAACACCGTTCTCGAATTACTTCAGTGCATCAAATTGCTCGGAGATCAAGAATTTCGAGGGTTTCTGGGTTCCCGGAGGGTTGATGAACAGCATCTTGAATATTGAGCCAGGCAAGGGATACTACATCAAGTAAGGGTTCACCGCGCGGGTGATTGGTGGCTATCTTGCATAGTTTTTATCGCAAATGACTCATGAATGCTGTAACAATATAGCACGTCTCTTATCACGATTATTGGTGGTATGAGATGGCACGATTACATAGTGTATTTGGTACAATATTCCCCCATTCGCTAAATCAATTGGAATAGCTTTGTTCAAGGAACTATTGGTTACAGTTTCGGGGGTAAAATAACGACTAAACTTAAATTCTATGGAAATAAATAGGCTACTGTTTGTGGTATTACTATCGTGTAGTATCAATGTGTTTTCGCAAAAAACGCTTTTCACGCCGACGGAGTGGAGCGACCCGGCCAACGAGTTTTACAACAATGTGTCGACCACGAGGAAATACGAGTCAACAAACTTCGTGGTCTACTGGGGCGACAAGGTGGGGACTGATCCGTCTACTTACTCCGACGCCGCTTTAAGGTTTGTTCCTCGCTCGGTTGCCGACACGCTCGAGTACAGTTTCAAACGTTACATCACCGACCTGGCGTTTTGCAGCAACGCTTCCACTACTAATTTGGGCAAGTACAAGATCATCGTCATGATGATGGGCACGTGGAACTCTACGGACTCGCGGCTGAACGATGTCTTTGCGCAAGCCAGCTCGTTCAGCAACACCATCGGGGCCATGTTCTGCCACCCTAGTGCATGCAAAGACGGCGGTGCTCTTTGTCACGAGTTTGCACACTGCTTGCAGATGATGCAACATATCCAGGAAAACACGGGCTACAATTGTGCCTTCTCGGGCTACGACTGGGCTGGACCGTTCTTCGAGACGCACGCCAACTTCATGCGCGGGCAGGCATACCCGCAGTGGGCAGACATTGACGGGACCCTCACCCGCTGGATCCAGACCCGACATTTCATGTGGTCGTCGATGAGGCATCATTACACGAGTTTTCACCTCATGTACTACGTCCAGGAGAAAGATGGGTTCGATTTCACGCGAAGGATGTGGGCGGAGTCGAAAGCAGAAGAACACCCGCTCGAAACGATCAAGAGGCTGAAGGGCTTCACCCAGGAACAGCTTTGCGATTACCTGTGGGGATACGCCCAGCGTCAGCCAGCATTCGACTACCCCATCCAGTGGAATAGTCAAATAAATACTTCGAGCAATTTCGGCATGGTGATGAGAACCACCTACAACGCCATAAAGAGCAATATGCCGCGCTACACCAGCCGCCAGTACACGATTCTCACCAAAGTGACGGGCTCCACCGACCAGTTTTACACCAACGACGACTGGGCGCCACAGGATTACGGGATGAACATCATCCCGCTGTATCCCACGTGCACTGCCACGCAGAAGAAAGTGACCGTTAAATTCAAGGGGCACACCGAGGTGAACACCACCCAGGCAGGCTGGCGCTACGGCTTCGTGACCACCAAGGCCGACGGCACCATCTCGCGTTACGGGGAAATGAACTCGGCTTCCGAGTCCGAAATATCGTTCACCTTCGATTCATCAACCGAATCTAATTTATATCTCGTGGTATTTGCCGCACCTAAAGTCCACGTGAACTACAATATGGACGAGGGCTACCCCAAGCAAAGAAGGTATCCCTACGAGTTGAAGATAGCCAACGCCACGCCCGAGGGGTATCAAACAGCCACCGAGTTCAGGAAATGGTTGAAGACAAACGGGAAGCTTCATTCCAACGGTGGAGGATGGGTGTCGAACTATGCCACGGTAGCCACGACGGCCTATGTTGGACCTTACGCGATCGTGAGGAGCGGTACCGTTTCTGGTACTGCCCGCATCGACGACTGGGCCACGGTTGACGGCGGAACGGTGAGCGGGAGCGCCATCGTGAGAGGTAACGCCTGCGTGTATAACGCGACGATTTCTGACAATGCAGTAGTTGAAGGCAACGGCTGGATGGAAGGCGGCTCTGTTTCGAGTACGGCAACGGTCAAGGGAAATGCCATGGTGTGGGGAGCTAGCTACGGAAACGCCGTGGTTGTTGGCGGCGATGCCGAGATCGGCAACTGCTCTACAAACGGGGTGTACCTGCAACCTCCATACTGGCGCAACGGTCGCGACGAGTGCGATGGCAAGGGTGCGACCGACGCATCGAATGTCGATATAAACGCCACGTTCACCAACTTCACCGCAGCGCAGATGGCATTTAGCGCCACGCCAACATGCAGTGCAACGGTGACGTACACTTTGACTACAACGGTCGTGGGATCGGGAACTGTCAGCCCGTCATCGGGAACTTTTGACGAAGGTTCGGTGCAGACATTAACTGCAACACCAGCCACGGGTTACGTGTTCTCGGGATGGAGCGGCAGCGTCACCAGCACCACCAACCCGCTGGGCGTGACGATGGATGCCAACAAAACGATTACTGCAACGTTCACCGCCGTTCCATCATACACTCTCGTCACTAAAGTTGTTGGTTCTGGGACGGTCAGCCCCAGTTCAGGAAGCTACACATCTGGCACGGCAGTTTCGTTGACCGCAACGCCTGCAGCTGGCTACCTCTTCTCGGGCTGGAGCGGCGATGCCTCGGGATCAACGTCGCCCCTTTCGGTGACGATGACCGGTAACAAATCCATAACCGCCACCTTCACCGCCATACCCAACGACACGTTGATCTACAACGTGAGCATGCTGCCAAATTCTAACTACACAGCAACGGTGGTAACGCTCGATGCCAACCGCATCACCACCGCATTTGGGCTGACCGCGGCCCAGATCGCGGCGGCGCTCGGCACAACAATCACGTACTACGCCATCGAGCCCAACGGGACATTAAATGCAACGTCGACAGCTAACCCTCCCGGTCACTGGTTTACAAATACCGGGGCAACAATTGTTTACGGAGCTGGAGCATACGTCTTTTCAGAGCTAACACTCGCAAGTTTAGTGGCAAACATCGGCCAGTATCCCGACGTGTGCACGGCGGGCGACAAGTACACCATAAAGCAAGTACTTTTGTATAATAAAAGCGCAACCGTGGCGGCGCAAGTGACGCTGATTTTCAACATCACCATAGTGGCCCAGCAGTCCATTACGCTTTCGAAGGGATGGAACTTGATTTCCACCAACGTTCGCCCAGCCGATTCCACCATCGCCACGTTGTTCAATGGCTTGAACGTGTTGGAAATAAAAACGATGGATGCCTTCTGGCGATCGGGACAAGACGCTGCCTTCAATGGTTTGAAAACATTGACGCCGGGGAATGGCTACTTCGTTAATCTGAATGCCGATGGAACGTTGAAGGTTACAGGAGTTCCCATTAGCACATCAGCATATTCCGGCATTAGCACATCAGGCTGGCATTTAATCGGTTGCTCGTACCAATCGAACACCGCGTTTTCGACCGTTTTCAACACCACGAACTGTTTGGAAATAAAGAATTTCAACGGATTCTGGATTCCTGGTGGATCGTTGAATAGTATTACTAACTTTGAGCCGGGTAAGGGATATTTCTTGAAAAAATAATTTAACGAGGTAAAATGATGGGTTCGACTGTTACATCGATAAGGAAAAAGATCGCGTTGCTGCTCGTATTTTCCACAACATTACTTCCTGGGATATTTGCCCAGAAACAGATTTACATCCCCGCGTTCATCACCAGCACTGGTATGAACCTGAACGACGCTACCAGCCAGTGGTGCTACGCCCGCAGCGTGCAGACGGACAACTGGATCATTTTCTGGGAGGCGGGTTTCGGCAGCGATCCGTCGAAGGCCACGGGCGATTATTACGTGAACATGGACGCACTGAAACTGGTGGCGGAGAAAAGTTTCGCCACCTACGTCGATACCTTGCGGATGGCCATCAGGGGCTCGTCAATCACCGACAAGTACAAGCAGATGATTTTCATTCTCTACAGCACCGACTGGGCCGCGTACGGCTCGGGGCAAGACGACGTGGTTGGCACCTTGCACGTGAATCCCGCCGCTGCTAACATCGACAACGTTTTGGCTCACGAGATTGGCCACTGTTTCGAGTACATCACCGGCATCGACGACAAGGGTGGCTACCGCTATGGCTACGGCACCAACGCCAGCGGTGGCAACGGTTTCTGGGAACAATGCGCGCAGTGGGAAGCCTTCAAGGTGTATCCCGAACAGCAATTCACGGAGTATGATTTCAATGAATATATCACCAGCAACCACTTGCACATCATTCATGAAACACCCCGCTACGCCAATTATTTCCTCCCTGATTACTGGGCCTACAAGCGTGGCCAGTATTTCATGGGGCGCTTGTGGCGCGAGTCTCGCAGCCCCGAGGATCCGGTGGAGACGTACAAGCGGCTCACCGCGATCACGCAAGAACAGTTCAACGACGAGATGTTTGAGCACGCCGCCCGCCTCACTACCTGGGATTTGCCCGCCATCAAGTCATATGGAGCGAACTACATCAACAGCCGCAAGCAGGTGAAGATGAACCTGACCACGGATAACTTCTGGCTCATCGACACCTCGGTATGCATACAGAATTACGGGTATAACAGCATCAAACTAAATGCTCCGTCGTCGCGAACCGATGTCACCGTCAAGTTCCAGGGAAAGGCTGGTGCCACGAATTTCCGCAACATCAATGTCGATAAAGCAGGTTGGCGTTTTGGCTTCGTGGCCTTGCTCGAAAATGGTACCCGGGTGTATAGCTCCGTGGGCACGGCCAAGTACACGAACGCCACCAACCCCGATGTCTCGCTCACGTTCACCTGTCCCGCCAATTGCGCCAAGTTGTGGCTCGTTGTTTCTGGCTCGCCGCCGCAGCACTGGCGCCACCCCTGGGACGATAACGTGACCAACGACGAGCAGTGGCCCTACCAGGTGCAGTTCACTAATACTAATTTGCTCGGTATTTACTCGAACCCCATACATGACCTCACGCTCACGTACAATGTGAATTTCGACCCGCGGGCGGACTACACCAGCACGCCCGTGGCAGTGAACGAGGGCAAGATTTGCGAGGCATTTGCCATGCCAACCAGCGACATCGTGAGCAAGCTGGGTTCAAGCGTTATCTATTACGCCGTCAACCCCGATGGCACGCTCAATTCAACATCAACGGCCACCGCTCCCGGCCACTGGTTCTCGAAAACGGGAGCAAGCACCTCGTGGGGGACAAGCGCCTACGTGTTTTCCGAGTTGAACCTCTCGGCCATGATCTTCAACATTGGCCAGTACCCCAGCGCGTGCAAGGTTGGTGAAAAGGTGACCATAAAGCAAGCCCTCGTGTACACCAAAAGCGCCACCGAGAAGGCACAAGTGACCATCATCTTCAACATCACCATCGGCGCACAAACGCAGAATATCAGCCTAGTGAAGGGCTGGAACCTCATCTCGATAAACGTTCATCCCACGGATAGCACCATTGCAACCCTGTTCAAGGGCTTAGACGTGAATGAGCTCAAAACGATGGATGCCTTCTGGCGGAAATCCCAAGACGTGGCATTCAACTCGCTGAATACCTTAACGTCGGGTAATGGCTACCTGGTTTATATGAATGCATCGGGAACCCTCACGGTTGCTGGAAAGCCAAACCTTCAAGGTTTCCAAAACCTCGAAGGTTTACAAGTTGGTTGGCAATTAATCGGTTGCCCGTTCCAGTCGGCTACCTTGTTTTCTGCGTATTTCAACAGCACCAATTGTTCCAGGATCAAGAATTTCAACGGTTTCTGGATGCCTAATGGATCGGTAAATAGCATCACGGATCTTGAACCAGGCAAAGGATACTATATCATTGCGAAATAAGAATTCACCGCAGGTGATGCGGGGAAATAGCCACGAAGTTCCTTTAACCTCGTGGCTTTTTTATTGCAAATGACGTTCATCAAAGAATTTTCAAACCCACGCGAAACATTATGGAGCCGATTCTTCAACTGGTAAACAATTCATTTTCTTCAAATTTATTTGTGTGTAGAGGTTAGCTCTTTTCGGGGAGATGTTGTGGGTAATATAATTGTTTTTCATCGCTTTATAAAACCATCTTTCATCGTACTGACGTTGATTACACATGGAAACAAGCAAACAGTTTATTACCTGACTATTTTTCTGTCTGAAATAAATTCTATTTGATTTAAAATATTATATCTTTCACAACACTAATTACAACTATGTGGTTATGGTTAACTGATTAATTTACTGGTAAATGTGGTGTTATATACATCAATTATATAAGAGAAGATTACAGGATTAACAAGGTTAGAATCAAAACAATATGCTATGCGGTTACAACTAACTCTCGATATCACGGGCAAGAACAATGTCCTGCCGATAAATTACCAGTACGAATTGTCGTCGTGGATTTACAAGGTGCTCAACTTCGGGGACAAGGATTTCACTGACTG
>Ga0209373_10002669_pt1 | contig 17422 bp, 15 predicted proteins | sample Higcelweek5metaG_FD_187173 | JGI IMG/M metagenome (GOLD analysis project Ga0209373, IMG submission 187173) | Freshwater pond sediment microbial communities from the University of Edinburgh, under environmental carbon perturbations - High... | ecosystem: Environmental > Aquatic > Freshwater >... | reverse complement strand
CTACATTCTCGTCGGAACTTATTTTCAGAAGTAAGCTCCGCAACCAAAAAGAAAAACAGGCAATTGGCGATATTGAGAGAAAGCTGAGTCAGGTTGCAATTCGTTACATGGAGAAGCAACAGAACAAGCTTTCGTTGCTCCAAAAATCGAAAGAACTGGTCGACCCTGTCACCATTCTGAAACGAGGCTTCAGCATAACCTTGAGAAATGGCAAAGCCCTGAAAAGTACGGAAGGGCTTAAAGATGGCGAGCAACTTGAAACCATTTTATACAATGGCAAAATAATATCAACAGTAAAGAAATCATAACAAATAAATACCACTATGGCAGTGAAGAAACAAACCTACCGCGAAGCAATAACCGAGATTGAAGAGATACTTAGCAGTATTGAAAACGACGAACTCGACGTTGATGAATTGGCCGAGAAAGTGAACAAAGTGACCCTTTTGCTTAAATTCTGCAAAGACAAACTCTACAAAACACAGGAAGAAGTTGAAAAAGTACTTAAAGAGCTCGACGGGCAAGGAAGATAAATCCCTGAAATCCAAGCAATACAATCGCGCGGCATCAGGAAAAGAAGGTTGTCACCCAATACAATTGCACAACAACGAGATGATAGACCAACGGTTAAACTACATTGGTTCCACCGATCTTCGATTCCCGCTTCGCGTGATTAGGGTGTTACCGCCTTTAGCGGCACAGGCAGTCACAGACGACGGTTCGCAACCCCTTCGTTGCGCAAGCTAAACGAGGAGGAATCGGTAATTCTACAACCTTTATAACAATAGCTCTTATAAATTAACAATCGATACTGACAATGAAACATTTAAAATTGAAAAATAGAAAAATAATATTTTCTATTTCCATAGTCTGCGTGTCGCTTTTTTTAATGTTTTTCTTTCGGTATGAGGAAACTGGAGTTTACGACTACAATGGCGGAAAAGTAAAAATAAAAATGGATCTGCTTCGATTGAAGATTCCATTTTGGGATCCTTGGGATTATGATTATGGGGTAACTACAAGTGATCTGTATTATGTTGTTTATTTAGACAAAAAACAGATATTTAGATTTATAGGGAAGAAATCAAGCGAATCTTGTGTTACTGTTTTTGAAGAATGTTCATATATTGAGAACAACAACTTTTTTATTTTTTATCGCGGTCAAGGATTTTTTCTAAAAATTATAATTCCCTTGGATGGCAAGAAATATTTGTTAAAAGATTTGGGAATTACAGCATACGAGGATAATGGAAGCATTACTTGTGAGGGATTAAGGAATGGGTCTGGGAATAGCATTTATGAAAAATGCACTTCAGAAAAAACAGATTTTATTTTGAAATGGGAAGTAGTGGATTATTGAAATTAAAACGTCCTGCCGTTTTCGAGCCTCGAAGCCCTGTTGCAGGTTTTGAAATCAGAAATTCCCATTTTGTTTCATTGTATAAATATCTCAACAAAGACGTTGCTCCTTCTAATAATCCAGAAGATGCGCCTAACTATTTCGTAATTTTAAAGTTACTTCCGGTATTTGATTATCCATGCAAAATAACAATTAACACCAATGATAAAACTTTCAAAATCGACAAATAGAAAAATAGTACAAGGTATTGTTATCTTGGGATTGTGCATTTTATTAATGTTCATTTTTCGTTACAAGGAAGTTTGCACTTATGATTACAACGGAAAGCAAGTGAAAATTGCTTTAGACCGGATCAAGATGAAATCAATATTTTGCCAAACATGCGACGCTACTTTTGGGGTAACCGAAAACAACTTGTATTATTCTGTTTTTTTTAGATGATAAGGCAATATTAAGGATCAAAGGGTATGGCTCATCAGAAGATTGTTCAGGAATTTCTAAAGACTGTAGTTATATTGAAAACGACACTTTAAATATCTTATACTTATGGTTAGGCGATGCGCTAAAGATGAAGCTACCTTTAGATGGGAAAAAGTATTCGATAAAAGAACTTAATGTTTTGGGATACAAACATACAGGAAGCCTTCGCTGTGAGGATTTAAGGATAGGTTACGGACATAGTTTAAAGGGAATAATTGACCAAGAATCCATTGCTAATATTATTCGGAGGAAATTTGAGGATTATTAATTGGCATGATTGCTACCCCCGCTGCCGACAGATTGCATCTGGTGGTTTAGCCGTAGGCTAAGAAAAACCTTGCTGCTGCTATTATAAAAGAGCACACTTTTCGTAACTGCTAATAAGATGGTTGAACCGCCCCTCCAAAGTAAGCATACAGGAGCTGGCTTGCCCCAGCTAAGGCAGCATTCGCTATCTGCTGCTACAGCCTTCAACGCCGTTAGATTTTGTAACCTGCACCGTGCAATCAATGTTGATAAGTTAGCACCACACACTCTCTAGTTACGAATTAAAACTTTAAGGCGGCTAAAAGTTCCTTTTTGCAATACCGTATTTACGCGCGCCAAAGTACGGAATCAGGAAGGTAAAAGTACGGAACAAGGAAGGCCAAAGTACGGAATCGGAAAATGCTGATGATAGAGGTCTCTCTGTCTATCCGGATATATCGAAAGAACGCGTACTCTGTTTCTGTAATGGAGGAATTGAGTACGCATTCTCCTCTGCAAAACAAATAAAACTCGGCGTATTGTTCATTGGTGTTTAAACCGGATCAGATTCCGTTTTCTTTTTGAAGTGTATAGAAACAAAGAAACCCGTCATTAACGGGTTTCTTTTTGGCGGAGAGAGAGGGATTCGAACCCCCGGAACCTCACAGTTCAACGGTTTTCAAGACCGCCGCAATCGACCACTCTGCCATCTCTCCAAAATATTTCAAACTTTCAGTTTCTTAAAGCAAACTTGTGGCGTTTGTTCTTCAGAAAAGCGATGCAAAAATAGATGTTTTTTTTATTCCCCCAAATTTTTTTCTCTGATTTTAAAAACCTTTTTTTAATGTCTTGTTTTTCAAGGGCAATCTTGAGATGTGTTAAAGAACAGTTGTTTTTTTAATTTGCCAAAAGGTGTATTTGTATTACTGAATTATTATGTAGCAATATTCTATTAATTATTGAAAATCAACGATTAAAGTTTTTGTTTTTTCCAGACAAATAATGTTTTATGTTTCAATATGTCCAGAACACCCTATTTTACTGAAAGTTTCGTAAATCTTTTATTTGTTAAAATTTGCGAGACTCACTAAAATCAATAATTTTGTGAGAGTTAATGAAGTTTATTACCCTTAAATCTCGACTTATGAATAAATCACAATTAATTGATGTTATGGCTGCGAAAGCAGGTCTAACAAAAGCTGATGCAAAAAAAGCTCTTGATGCATTTATTGAAGCAACTGGCGAAGCCTTGAAAAGTGGCGATCGTATAGCTTTAATTGGATTTGGTTCTTTTTCTATTACAAAAAGAAGCGCAAGAACAGGACGTAACCCTCAAACAGGTGCAGAAATTAATATTCCTGCAAAATCTATCATTAAATTTAAACCAGGAAGCGAATTAGCTGACAGTATTTAAGAAAGCGCTTAAAAAAAATTAGAGGCTGTCTCATTTGGTGAGGTGGCCTTTTTCATTTTTTGACTATTTGTAAGCTGAGATTTTTTTATTGCGAGTTATTTTTGACGCTTATTTTAGAGCTCAATATTTCTTTTGCAATTAAAACCTCGTTTCAATACCAATAATCGGGGCTAAGTAATTAATATAAATTGTAATTGAAGTCGCATATATAGTTAAACTTACATTAATGGAGCAGCATTTAATCGATTATTTATCAGAATTTCTTACAGAAGAGAGGTATTCACTGTTTAAGGATGTGATTTCGAACAGAACCAACTATTTAACCGTCGTTCTTGAAGACATTTTTCAAACCCAAAATGCAAGTGCAGTGCTTCGAACTTGTGAGTGTTTTGGAATTCAAGATGTTCACATTGTTGAAAACCGCAATAAATTTATGGTTAATGTTGATGTTGTGAGGGGCTCGACAAACTGGCTCGACTTGCATTTTTACAACGAAGAAAAGAACAATACCCTTAAGGCAATTGAACAATTAAAGTCGAACGGATACCGGATTGTTGCGACCACACCCCACGCCAATGATATTGATTTGGAAAATTTCAACTTGCATAATGGTAAAGCTGCATTCTTTTTTGGAACAGAGCGCAGGGGCATTTCGGATGTTGTAAAGGCAAATGCTGATGAATTTCTTAAAATACCGATGCAAGGATTTACCGAAAGCTTAAATATTTCAGTCTCGGTAGCAGTAATTATACATTATTTAACAACCAAAATACGCACGTCAAATATTGACTGGAGGCTTTCTGATCGAGAACAGAAGCTATTGCTGATCAAATGGATGACGAATAATGTAAAAGGAGGAGACTTAATTGTAAAGCAATTTTTAGAAACAAATACAATGCGACTTTAGATTTTGTTTTCATTAAAACTTAAAAATATCTATATTTGGTCAAACTGAGATTGCTTTTGTATGAATTGCATAATAATAGACGACGACAAATTATCAAGAACTCTGCTAGAAAAATTCGTAGAGCGGACTGACTACATCGATCAGTATTATTCTTTTCCTGGTGCTATTGAAGCTATGAACTTCATTCGTAAAGGAGAGAATAAAGTTGACCTTATTTTTCTTGATATTGAAATGCCCGATATGAATGGGGTTGAATTCATGCAGTCTCTGGGCGATCATCCGGTGCAGATTATTGTAGTTTCTTCGAAAGAAAAGTATGCCTTAGATGCTATTGAATACGATGTTACCGACTATCTTTTGAAGCCAGTAACTTATTTTAGGTTTCTAAAAGCTACAGAGAAAGCTTTGTCGAAAATGAAAGAAGAGATGCTTCCGGCATCTAATTCGAAGAATGATTTCTTTATTAGGAACAATTCAACTTTAATCAGGCTTTGTTACGATGATATTGTGTGGATTGAAGCATTGGAAAATTACATTATTGTTAACACTTTCAATGATAAATTCACAATTCATTTTACCATGAAATCGGTTATGGATCAACTTCCTACTAGTAAATTTTTTAGGATTCACCGTTCATTTATAGTGAACAGGAGCTGTATTGAGATGATAAAAATGACGACCATTGAGGTGAAAACAAAGGATGGTTATCAATCGTTACCTATTGGAAAGTCGTACCGCGAAATGTTGTTGCTCGAGATAAACTTACTAAGCAAATAAATATGAGGCTGTCCATAATAAAATGAACAGCCTTTTTTATTGTATTCTCACCTTAGTTTGTATCAGATATTCTTAATCAAACCTGTAAGATTCCTACTTTTTGCGCAGCCTTAAACCGATTTTATGAGGCTTGGTAAAAAACTCACAACGTTCGATAAAAGTATCTTTCTTTCAGAAGAGATTTTATCCATCCATTTTTCAATTGTTACGATCAAAGCTTGAGCTTCTCCTTCCGAAATTTCACCTTCGCTATTTTCGATTACAGTAACGGCTTCGAATGAGGTCATATAGTCGCCATGTATTGCTAGGTCAACAAATGTTGAAAGATATGGTGAAAAGTTTAGTCCGTTTTCCCAGCAAATGCGAACCAGAACCTCTTGTTCATCTTTGAATTTTGGGTCATTTATTGCGTCAACCAAGATTGCAGCGGCATCTGTCATCTTTAACTCCGAAAGAATCTTAACAATTAGTTGCTTAACTTCTTGATTTGTTGACGAATGAAGAACCTCAATTAACGCGGGTACATATTGAGTTTTTCCGGTGAAACTGATTTCATTCAGAGTATTGAGAACAATAGATTGATCGATTGAAAAAAGATTGCCAATAATTGAGTCGTTGTTGTTTTTGTCCATTTGCATGTATTTTGTCTTTATAATGATGATGTTAGCTATTTAGTTTCTCTCTCAGATAATAGCCTGTAAATGATTTTTCGCAGGTAGCAACCTCTTCGGGAGTTCCAATCGCAACAATATTTCCACCCGATCCGCCACCTTCGGGTCCAAGGTCAATAACCCAATCGGCAGTTTTAATAACCTCCAAATTGTGTTCTACAATTAATATAGTATGGTTTCTATTGAGCAATGCCTCAAACGATTTTAACAACGTTTTTATGTCGTGAAAATGAAGTCCGGTGGTTGGTTCATCGAAAATAAAGAATGTAGGTTCATCTTTTTCCTTTGCCAAAAATGAAGCAAGCTTCACCCTTTGGCTTTCTCCACCAGAAAGCGTACTCGACGATTGGCCAAGGTGAACATATCCAAGTCCAACATCCTGAAGAGGTTGAAGTCGCTTTGCAATTTTCTTTTCTGTGCTTGTTGAACCCTTTTTGAAGAAATCGATAGCTTCATCAACAGTCATTTCCAGAATTTCGAATATGTTCTTGTTGTTGTAGTGAACATCAAGAATGTCTTCTTTGAAACGTTTTCCTCCGCAACTTTCGCACACAAGGAAGATGTCGGCCATAAATTGCATTTCAACCTTAATCACACCTTCGCCCTGACACTCGTCGCAACGGCCTCCATCAACATTGAATGAGAAATGCGATGGCTTTAATCCAAGAATTTTTGCGCCTTGTTGTTCGGCAAAAAGTGCCCTTATTTCGTCGTATGCTTTCAGGTAAGTTACCGGATTTGAGCGTGTTGATTTGCCAATAGGATTCTGGTCAACAAATTCAATTTGGCTAATCATGTGTGTGTCACCCGATAATCGGTCGTGTTTCCCAGTCTTCTCGCTGAACCCTCCAAATTGCTTTGCAAGTGCTGGATAGATAATCTGTTTTACAAGCGAAGATTTCCCAGACCCACTAACTCCAGTAATAACGGTCATTGCATTGAGCGGTATTTTCACATCAATGTTCTTCAAATTGTTCTCTCGGGCACCAATAACCTGAATGTAGTTATTCCATTTTCTCCTTGTAGCGGGGATTTCTATTTCCTCTTTGCCTGTTAAGTATTTTGCAGTCAGGCTTATAGTATCTTTCTCTAATTGGTCGTGGTCTCCATAAAATACAACCTCTCCACCATGGGTTCCTGCAAATGGCCCAATGTCTATAATGCGATCGGCAGCTCTTATAATCTCTTCGTCGTGTTCGACCACAACAACTGTATTCCCAAGCATTTTGAGTTTTTTTAGCACACCAATCAGTTTCTCGGTATCGCGAGAGTGGAGCCCAATACTTGGTTCATCAAGTATATAAAGCGATCCGACTAAGCCGCTTCCAAGCGAAGTTGCCAAGTTAATGCGCTGCGATTCTCCTCCCGATAACGTGTTTGAAAGACGATTCAGCGTAAGGTATCCGAGGCCAACGTCGCTAAGAAATTCGAGTCGGTTGTTTATCTCTTTAAGCAATCGGGTGGCAACTTTCTCGTCGTGTTCCGATAGCCGGAGAGTTAAAAATTCAGTTTTCAATTCAGAAACAGGCATCAACACCAAGTCGAGCAGCGATTTCCCATTTATTTTGACATAAGCAGCTTCCTTTTTTAACCGAGATCCTTTGCAGTCGGGGCAGGTTGTTTTCCCTCTATATCGGGCAAGCATTACGCGGTATTGTATCTTATAGCTGTTTTGTTCTACGTATTCGAAGAATCGATTTAGTCCGGCAAACCATTCATTGCCAATCCAAAGCAGATCTTTTTGTTCTTGCGTGAGTTCGTAATAGGGGCGATGAACCGGAAAACCAAACTGATGCGCATGATCAATAAGTTCATTTTTCCACTCGCACATTTTTTCGCCTTTCCAACAAACAACAGCATCGTCGTAAATTGAAATCATTTTATTAGGTATCACAAGGTCTTCATCAATCCCAATTACTTTGCCATAACCTTCACAACGTTGGCAAGCACCAAGCGGATTGTTGAAACTGAACATGTCGGGGGTTGGTTCTTCAAAAGAAATTCCGTCGAGCTCAAAACGATGCGAGAAAGTTTCAATTTTTACGTTGTCTTCCACAAAAACTTTCACAATGCATATTCCGTTTCCTTCGTTAAATGCCGATTGAACAGAGTCCGACATTCGGCTAATTGTATCATCATCAGAATTTACAGAGATTCTATCAATGACAATTGTAAGCTTATTCTCGTTTTTAGGAATTTTTTCGAGCAGTTCTCCCGAATCGATATTCAGTATTTCACCATTTAGTTCTAGTCGGGTAAAACCTTGCTGAAAAAGAAGGTTGATCTCTTCTTCAATTTTTCGTCCCTTGTGTATAGTTAACGGAGTAAGCACCAATACACGTGTGCCTTCTGGGTGCGACAACATAAAGTCAACAACATCTGTAACGTCTTGTTTTTTTACTTCGCGCCCCGAAACGGGAGAAATAGTTTTTCCGACCCTAGCAAAAAGCAACTTTAAGTAATCGTAAATTTCGGTTGAAGTGCCAACTGTTGAACGAGGATTTCGGGTGTTTACCTTTTGCTCAATGGCAATTGCCGGTGGAATTCCTTTTATGAAATCGACTTCTGGTTTGTTAATACGGCCCAAAAACTGTCGCGCATACGACGAAAGACTTTCAACATATCGCCTTTGTCCTTCGGCGTAAAGTGTGTCAAATGCCAATGTCGATTTTCCAGATCCCGACACTCCTGTTATTACAATTAACTGGTTTCGTGGAATCTTAATTTCAATATTTTTGAGGTTGTGAAGCCGGGCCCCTTTTATGTGTATATGATCGGAAAAATTTATTTTCTCAGACATTTAATTATAAATTATTTGCTGGTTTAATAAAAATCTTTATTTTTGACACAAAGTTAATATTTTGTTTCACCATTTAATCAAAAGGAGAATATCTATAGGAACAACTCTACCTTAATAACTTTAAACAAATAGGTAATGATCGACAGACTAAATCTGAGCGATAATGAGTTGGTACAAAGATATTTGAGTGGTGATTATACTTCTCTCGAAATTCTCATTAGCCGCTACAAAGACAAAGTTTTTTCTTACATTTTTATTAATGTAAAAAATTATCATCTGGCTGAAGATATCTTTCAAGATACTTTCATCAAAGTTGTACGTTCTCTTAATCTGGGCAAATACACCGATAATGGTAAATTTATTTCTTGGGTGATGCGTATCGCTCACAACTTGATTATTGACCATTATAGGCGCGAAAAAAATATGAATACTTTTTCGAACGATGGTTCAGAGGTAGATTTATTTAATTCGCCAAAATTCTCTGACGAGAATATCGAGGATCTCATTATTAATGAGCAAATTCTGAATGATGTGCGAGATTTGGTTGAAGAACTTCCCGATGATCAGAAACAGGTGGTAATTATGCGCCATTATTTGGGGCTAAGTTTTAAAGAGATTGCCGATCAGACAGATGTAAGCATCAATACTGCTTTAGGTAGGATGCGTTACGCGTTGATTAATCTTAGAAAGATTATTACTGAACGGGGATTAATTCTGACAAAAGCATAAATTTTAAATCTTTCACAATATTTTCATCATAGGAGCGTTTTAGATTCATAAAACAAGAATTTAAATGTGCCTATGATGAAAATTTTTACTCTACAATTTAATGTTAACATATTTCAAAAAGGTCAGAAAGTTCAACAATTTGTTGATGATCAAAAACAACAAGATGATGAATTATTTAAGGCTCCAGATTATTGCATGAACAACATTATGAATTTTGCTCGTTCATACAAAGTTGAAGAAAGCCAATCGACTGGTAAAATTGAAATGATGTTGAACTGATTTCAACGAAATCGTGTTAGACAAGAGGCAATAAATTTAAATTTTATTGCCTCTTGTCTTTTTTAGAAAATTGCTCGCTTCCATAGTCTTTAATACAATATGCAACCAATTCAGATTAAACATTGTTCCTGATATTAAAATATTGACTTTCCGCAGAATGAACCCAATATAGCTTTTAAACTCTTGCGATGTAAGGTTAACTTATTGTTTTGAAAATGGTTAAAAAAATTTATAATTAAAAATAATTGATCGTCTAATCCATCAAATTAATTATTTTTAGCCGTTTTTTTATTAATCTAAATAACTATAAACTATTATAAAATGGCAATTAGCGCATTACAACAAGAGAGGGCAAAATACGAGCCTAAACTTCCAAAAGCTTTAAAAGGAAACGTTAAAGTTGTTGAGGGTAAGAAAACCGAGTCGGCAGCCAATCAGGCTGAAATCAAGGAACTTTTCCCAAATACTTATGGGTTACCATTAATTACTTTCGAATCAGCTGATGTAAAGGCACAGTTGCCTGCAACCAATGTTGGTGTTATTCTTTCTGGCGGTCAAGCTCCTGGTGGGCACAATGTTATTTCTGGTTTGTTCGATGGGTTGAAAGCCCTGAACTCCGACAGTAAACTTTACGGTTTTCTTGGAGGCCCAGGTGGTTTTGTTGATAATAAGTATGTAGAACTTACAGCCGAATTTATTGATGAGTATAGAAATACCGGCGGTTTCGATATTATCGGTTCTGGACGTACTAAACTCGAAGAAATTGCACAGTTTGATAAAGGCTTGGAAAACTGCAAAAAGCTTGGCATCAATGCTGTTGTTGTTATTGGTGGCGACGATTCAAATACAAATGCTTGTGTGTTAGCCGAATATTATGCAAATATCAACTCAGGCGTTCAGGTAATTGGTTGTCCTAAAACTATTGATGGTGACCTGAAAAACGAAATGATCGAAACTTCTTTCGGTTTTGATACTGCTTGCAAAGTTTATTCTGAGTTGATTGGCAACATTATGCGCGATGCCAACTCTGCAAAAAAATATTGGCACTTTATTAAATTGATGGGGCGTTCGGCTTCTCATATTGGTTTGGAATGTGCTCTTCAAACTCAGCCAAATATCTGCCTTATTTCAGAAGAAATTGCAGAAAAGAAGCAAACTTTGAGCGAAGTTGTTGATTATATTGCTGATGTAATTGCAAAACGTGCTGAAAACGGAGAAAACTTCGGTATAGCATTAATTCCTGAAGGTTTGATTGAGTTTATTCCTGAAATGAAAATATTGATCGACGAGCTTAACGATCTTTTGGCCGAAGGAACTGCTACAGCTCAGGCTTTCCAACATGTAAAAAAATCTCATCAAATTGACTGGATAGCTGAAAAACTTAGCTCAACTTCATCTGTTGTTTTCCGTTCGTTACCAGAAGGTATTGCAACACAACTTACCCTCGATCGTGACCCACACGGAAACGTTCAGGTTTCAAAAATTGAGACAGAAAAATTGTTGATCGAAATGGTTGAGACAGAATTAGCTGAACGTAAGCTCGAAAAGAAATTCGTTGGTAAATTTGGTGCTCAAAATCACTTCTTCGGATACGAAGGACGTTGTGCAGCTCCATCAAATTTCGATGCCGACTATTGCTATTCTTTAGGTTTTAATGCAGCCGTATTAATTGGCAATGGTAAAACTGGTTACATGTCATCAATACGCAACACTACAGCTCCTGCCGAAAACTGGATTGCTGGCGGTGTGCCTATTACAATGATGATGAATATGGAACGTCGTCATGGTCACATGAAACCTGTAATTCAGAAGGCTTTGGTTGAACTTAACGGAAAACCATTTACTTATTTTGCGTCACAACGCGAACAGTGGGCTGTTAAAACCGATTTCGTTTATCCTGGACCAATCCAATATTTTGGACCAAGTGCAGTTTGTGACCGCGTTTCTGAAACATTGAAACTTGAGAAAGCTTAAATAAGATTTCTGTTAGAATAAATTATATCTGCGAGAGATGTTCTTCATTGAATGTCTCTCGTTTTTTTTAATAAGAATTCATTTTCTCAGTGTCGAATAAACGCTATTTTTGAGGTTGATGATATGTTCAAATTCATAAAGCGGTTAAGTTTGCCAACTCCTTTGTGATTTCAGTTTTATAGTCGATCAAATAAAATTCAACGATATGCACAATTATGGATTGCTAATTATTTCGTTATTCCTTGTACTAATAGGAAATGCACAAACTAAAACAGTGATGTTTAACGATCCCAACATCACTTACGAAGGCCGGATAAATTACCGTGCCGATGCAGCTGAACTTTCGTGGCCGGGTACTTCGGCAACCATCAATTTTGAAGGCACTTCGGTTTCGGCCATTTTGCAAGATCTTGATACAGCCAATTATTACAATGTAATTATCGACAATCGGGTGGTTTCAAAAATAAATACCGAAAAGGAGAAGAAAAGCTACGTGCTGGCTTCGGGGTTGGCAGATGGAAAGCATCAGGTTCAGCTGTTTAAACGCACCGAGTGGGATAAAGGCAAAACCTTGTTCTATGGATTCCAACTGCCCGATGGCGTAAAATTACTACCTCCATCAGCACCAAAAAAACGGAAAATTGAATTCTATGGAAACTCAATAACTTGCGGCTACGCCAACGAAGATAGCGAGGGAAAAGACCGTTGGTTCGGTTATTTCCAGAATAACTACCTTACTTATGCTGCTATTACTGCCCGCCACTTCGATGCTCAGTACTATAACAACTCGAAAAGTGGCATTGGTATCTTGGTGAGTTGGTTTCCATTCGTTATGCCCGATATTTACGACCGCACCGATCCAACGGATTCAACTTCAAAATGGGATTTTTCGAAATATACCCCCGACATTGTTGTAATCAACTTGTTTCAAAACGACTCGTGGCTGGTAAATATGCCTAATCACGACTCGTTCAAACACTATTTTGGAACGAAAGCTCCCGACGAAGCAACCATTATTGCTGCTTACAAAAGTTTTGTCTCTTCAATCCGAAGTAAATACCCCAATGCCTCAATTATTTGTGCACTTGGAAGCATGGATGCTACCCGCGAAGGTTCAGTGTGGCCTGGTTACGTTCAAAAAGCTGTCGACCAATTGAACGACAAAAAGATATACACCCATTTCTTCCCATTTAAAGGAGCTAATGGGCATCCGCTTGTAAGCGAGCAACAGACAATGGCCACTAGCCTTATCGATTTTATAGAGAAGAATATTCAGTGGTAGATTGGCTATCTAATTTTTTTAAGACAATCACAATGAAACAAATACAAATAATAGTACTCTTTTCTTCTTTTTTATTTTTCCTATCGTGTTCAAAAGAAGAAATAAGGATTGCCTGTGTTGGCGATAGCATTACCGAAGGCTACGGGTTGGCGGTACAAAGCAAAACAGGTTATCCGGTTGTGCTCGACAGTATTTTGGGAGGTGGCTATTCGGCAATAAACCTTGGGCGCAGTGCCACTACACTTCAAAAGCATGGCGATTTTCCCTATTGGATTGCGAAAGAGTTTTCGGACGTGTTTGCCGTTAGTCCTAATATAATTGTGATTAAACTTGGCACTAACGACACAAAACCAAATAATTGGAATCAGTTAAATTACAAAGCTGATTATCAGGCAATGATCGATACTTTTAGAACAATTTCAACCAATCCTAAAATTTATTTGTGTTATCCGGCGCCTGTTTTTGAAACCAAATGGGGGATTAACGATTCGACCGTTATCAATGGTGTAATTCCAGTAATTGATGAACTGGCAAAAAGCAATAACCTTCAGGTAATTGATCTATACCAAGGAATGAAAAACCAGGGAATAAATTTCCCCGATGGAATTCATCCCAACGAAGAAGCCGTAGTTCAAATGGCCAGTATCATTGCCCAGACAATTGCTGGAAAGGGTAAAGATTGTTGCAATTCGAAATGACTTTAAGCACTTACGTTAGAACCAAAGTGTGAATTGTAAAATTCAGTGTATCCTAATTTGTGTAAGTTTGTAACAGTTGAATTTCAAATACTGTTACTAAAAACAACGGTGAAATAATTAGTTCACCGACAATTATTTATCAACAATAAGGTTGATATAAAAAAATTAAAATAGAATAGATTATGAACCAAAGACTAATAAGGATTCTTTTGAAATTGCTTTTATCGATGTCTCCTATATTCGTGTTTGGCCAAAAAATTAGGTTCTACAATTCGGAGCAGGGTCTGCCAAGTACTTTAATTCATAGAGTCTCGCAAGATAACCATGGATATATATGGCTTGCAACCGAAAACGGGGCCAGCTATTTTGATGGAATGCGTTTTACCACATTTCGTTACGAGCAAAATAAACCCGGCACACTTGCTAACGACATTACAAAGGTGATTTATACCGATAGCCGTGATGTAACATGGGTTGGAACGTCTTTCGGGTTACAAATCTTTGATAGGGAAAAGAATATATTCAGAGATTTTCCCATACAATGCCCTTCTTTTAGTGGAACTCCTTATGTAACATCAATTATAGAAAGTAAAGACAAAAAGCATCTCTTAGTATCAATTTCAGGATATGGAGTTGTGGTTTATGATGTAGAAACCCAGAAAATTGATCTTGAAGCTACTCAAACACTTGTCGATTTATATAATAATAAATTCGTAGGCAATCTATTTCTCGATTCAGATGGTTTTGTATGGTCATTTGCTGAACAAGGAAGCTTTTTTAAACTCAACTTCGAGAAAAAATTGCTTGAAAAGATAATATGGAGCCCTGATTTATCGGAATTATCAAAAAAAGTTGCCATTTCCACCGTAACCGAAGATCCGATAACAAAAAACATTCTTGTTGGGACTTATAACCATGGTATCTTTATTTTCGACCACAGACAGGGTTACATAAGAAGGCCTAAAGGAGAACCTACGTCTAAAATACGTATTCGTAAATTACTGGCCGAAACCCAAGAAAACAATGGAAATGAGCAGAATATATGGGTCGGCACTGAAGATTCCGGCCTCAGGTTATTTGACCGAAAACAGGAAAAGATAGTCAATCCCGATTTCCAATACGCTCCTATTGATCTTGAAAACTGTAAGGTTCATTCAATTGCCCAAGATTTACAGGGAAATATTTGGGCTGGCATTTTTCAAAAAGGGTTATTGGTTATACCCAAAAAAGCCAACGACTTTGAATATATAAAACTCTCGGCAACACAAGGTTTTATGAGTGTAAACATTGCTTGTGCAACATCTGTAGCCCAAGATAATGCCGGCGATTTATGGGTAGGTACCGATGGCGCTGGCCTTTTCAGAATTTCGGGAAATGGCACAAAAACCCGTTTCACAAGCGATAATACACCACTGCCCAACGATGCTATTCTTTCTCTAACCACCGATAAACGAGGCACATTGTGGATTTCGACATACATGGGGGGCATTACGACATACAACCCTCATAGCGGCTTTCAATCCTTTAGTAATGAAGTTGAACTGCAAAAAGTCCAATGTTCTATTTACGATAATAAAAACGATAAACTTTACCTTGGGAGTTTAGGCTATGGAGTGAAGGTGCTCTCGTTTTCCGACAATAAAATAGAACCATTCCCCAATCATGATTTTTTAGGCTGGGTTAGTTCGCTTTGTCTCGATGTTTCGGGGAATTTATGGGTTGGACTAACTGAAGGTATCCGTTGTTACAATACGGTAACCGGAGAGGAACAATATGCCGAATTTACAAGTAAAATGAAGGGGGTTACAATAGGCTCTTTGCTCGAAGATAAAGATGGTTCTATATGGTTTGGTTCGCAAAATGGTTTATATCACTACCAAAAAGAAAGCAATAAGCTTACCCAATATTCGAACGCAGATGGTTTACCTAGTAACCGAATCTGTTCAATTCAGCAGGATCAAGAAGGAAATCTCTGGATTAGTACATTTAATGGTTTGTCTCAATTCAGCCCTAAAAAGAAAAGCTTTCGGAATTTCTATGCTTATGATGGGCTACAGGATAACGAGTTTAGGATGAAGGCCAGCTTAATAGACAAAAACGGGAAGATGTACTTTGGCGGTATTAATGGAATTACAGCTTTCTATCCGAATAAGATAAAAGGCGAGGAAAAATTGCTGTCGAAAATTAACTTTTCAGAACTTACTGTGCTCAATCAGAGTGTGAGTTACGACGAAACACTTGGAAATAAAAACATTATCGACAGGCATATTTCTCAAGCACGCCAAATTACATTAAAAAATGAACAGAATGTATTCTCGTTAGAATTTACAGTTCTGGAATATGCTAACCCTCAGAAAGTTGTATATGGATACATGTTAGATGGGTTTGATAAAGATTGGCAATATACCGATGCTAACCATAGGATGGTAACATATACTAATTTACCCGAAGGCTCTTACGTCTTTCAGGTTAAAGCTTTTTTTGAAGGTTCATCGAATGAACAAAATGCTGTTTACAACCATATAAATATTCGAATTCTTCCTCCTTGGTATAAATCGTGGTGGGCCTATTTGACCTACCTTACAATATTCATGTTTATCGTATGGGAATTTGTAATTTATCTTATCAACAGGAAACTTCGAGTAAAAGAGCGAATGGAGTTCGAAAAGAAAGAGATGAAATTACAGATGTTCACTGATTTGACTCATGAAATCAGAACTCCCTTCACATTGGTAATTACGCCATTAAAATCGATGCGCGAGACCGAGACCGACAGTAAACGAAAAGAGATGTTCGACCTGATGTACCGTAACGTTCTTCGAATACTCAGGCTTCTCAATCAAATAATGGACATACGGAAAATTGACAACCACCAGTTTAAATTGCGCTTCCAAAAAACCGATTTGATCTTTTTTGTTCAAGATATAATGAAATCGTTTGAACAATTAGCCATTATGCGCAATATTGAGTTTCGGCTTGTTTCAAGCATTGAATCTCTTGACGTATGGATTGATGAAGTGAATTTTGATAAAGTTCTTTTCAATATTTTGTCGAATGCCTTCAAATTCACCCCCGACAATGGCTATATAATGATCAGTTTAAATATTCTACCGAACAATTCTCACGAAGGGTTGCGTAGCAATATCGAAGAATTTGTTCAATTGAGCATCGAGAACTCAGGGTCTAAAATTAACGAAGAGGAAACTGAAAGAGTTTTCGAACGCTTCTACCAAAGCAGCAATAATTCATCGGGTGGCGGATCTGGAGTTGGTCTTCACCTTGCAAAAATGTTTGTCAAATTGCACCATGGAAAAATAGATGCGAAGAATACCGAAAATGGGGTTGCATTTACAATAAATATTCCACTTGGCTCGAAACACTTATCGCCTAGCGAACTTTCTGAGGCCGACAAAAAAGATGATTCTCAATCGCGAATTCGGAGCAATGAACAACGGTCAATTGAAACCGATTATGTAGAATTGCCCGAAACCGACGAAGAACATTTTGTGTCGAAAGTAAATAAATCAAACCGTACACTTGTTTTTGTCGACGACGATGTCGATTTGGGAAAATATATTCGAATGGAGCTTTCTGACAAATACAATATCGAGGCTTATTCCGATGCTCGCGAAGCGTGGAAAATAATCTCTACCACAATTCCTGATGCAGTTGTAACAGACTTGTTTATGCCCGAAGTTGATGGGATTTCTCTGTGTAAAAAAATACGACAGAACCCCGAAACAAATCATTTGCCTGTAATTATTTTAACAGCAGAAGTTGGAGAAGAAAGTGAACAGAAATGTAT
>Ga0209373_10002668_pt1 | contig 17423 bp, 16 predicted proteins | sample Higcelweek5metaG_FD_187173 | JGI IMG/M metagenome (GOLD analysis project Ga0209373, IMG submission 187173) | Freshwater pond sediment microbial communities from the University of Edinburgh, under environmental carbon perturbations - High... | ecosystem: Environmental > Aquatic > Freshwater >... | reverse complement strand
GTAACAGATCTGTATAAATTGCAAAAAGAGATGCTTGCAGACCTTGAACGCATGGGTGAGAAGTCGGCGCAGAATGTAATTGATGCAATTGAGAAGTCAAAATCAAATTCTCTTGACAAGCTGATTCACGGGCTTGGCATCAGAATGATCGGCGCCCAGTCCGCGAAGATACTTGCAAGGAAAATCACGACGATTAAAGATCTTTACACAATGACTATTGATGAATTGACATCTATTGATACCATCGGACCAGTGATGGCGCAGAGTATCAGGATGTTTTTTGATAGAGTTGAGAATCGTCTGCTGATTGATCAGCTGGAATCTCTTGGTGTAAATATACAGGGGATTAAGTCAACAGCCAAGGATGGAACGCTCTATGGAAAAACATTTGTTCTGACCGGAACACTTGAAAATTATACACGGGAACAGGCTGCAAAAGAGATCGAAATGCGCGGCGGGAAAGTAAGCGCCAGTGTCAGTAAGAAAACAGACTATGTTGTGGCAGGGGCGGAAGCCGGATCGAAGCTTGAGAAGGCAGAGACGCTTGGAGTGGCGGTTATTGATGAGAGCGGGTTTGAAAAATTATTGAATTATTAATGCTACGGTGATCCTTGCCTGCGATGACTAATGGAATGTATCTTATTTTAAATGAATAAAAGAACACCAGCGCAAAATTATGAACAGGTCATGAAATTACGTGAGATGGCATATAAACTTAAGGCTGCACAAATTCGCAGGATATATCCTGAATTAAGTGATGATGAAGTTGAAAAGAAAGTGAAAAAGATTTTTCTTTATGCTTCAACCTGATCTGCTTTCGATTTTTATTGCTCACCTGAAGAAGTTATTCATATTGAACTTTCAAGAAAAGTATTCTCGCATTTCAACCTGATTCATCACGATTCGGGATATAAGGCTGACATCTATCCGTTTACAGGAGATAAGTTGCATGTCTGGGGGTTCCAGAATAGACAGTGAATAGAAATCAGTTCTGACCAGAAAATTTGGGTTGCACCACCGGAGTATGTGATTATTCGAAAACTACAATACTTTAGAGATGGTGGATCGGAAAAACATATCCCCGATGTGAATAAGATGCTTGGCTCGGATTCAGTAAGAATTGACTATAAAATATTGAACGAGTTTATTGGAATATATTCTCTTAAATCCGAGATGGAAAAAGTAAAAAAGTTTAGGACGGTACTGTAAATTCTTTGTAAATGATTTGATTATAATAGTTGCGACGTGAATTTATTTTGACATTGATTGTTTTCTCACGTATATTAGACTGATTTTTTGGAAATGCTTACTATATAAAAGAATATAGTGGAAAAATGTATTCTCAATTCTAAAATAACGTCACAAGAATTATTGCATAAAAGTAGAATGAATAATTTAAAAAATGGGAGGATGCAATGCATAAAAAAAGTCACAGTTTTTTATTATGTGCAGCAATAATAATGTTGTTCAGCACATCGGCATTTGGATACATAGATATGGGTACCGGCAGTTATGTTATTCAGATAGCGATAGCAGGTTTTGCAGGGGCAGTATTTACTTTAAAGGGATATATAAAAAGTTTTGGTAAAAAGGTAGTAAAAAAAATTAAGCGAAAATAAGGAATTTTGGCATAAGTGTTTCAAAAAATTGTATCAAGCTCATTTCGTGATCCATCGGGTGTTGTTTTTTTTTCAAACGGTCAGATTTTTCGTCAGGTAAATAAATGTTATTCTGATATTTATGAAAAAGCAACAGAATGTGGTTTGTTTTCTTTTTTTCATACAAAAAAACAGCTTGTATATCATATCGAATCAACAGATCAGGTTTTTATTTCAGATGATGGTTATAAAATAATTAAACCTGAAATTCTTCCATTTATTTCTTACCCTTATGAATGGTCTTTTTCCCAGTTAAAAGATGCTGCTTTACTTACGCTTGAAATGCAAATTGCGGCTATTAATAGAGGCTTTTCTTTAAAAGATGCCAGTGCGTATAATGTCCAGTTTTTCAATGGTAAACCAATATTTATTGATACACTCTCATTTGAAATTTACCAGAAGGAAAAACCATGGATTGCTTATGGACAATTCTGCCGACATTTTTTGGCACCACTTGCACTTATGAGTCTTGGTGATGTACGATGTTGTCAATTACTGAAATCTAATATTGATGGTATTCCTCTTGATCTCGCAGTAAAACTGCTGCCGTTTAAAGCACGATTTCGTAAAGGACTTCTGCTTCATTTATTTCTTCATGCAGCAACTTCCCAAAAATATGAATCTACAATTGATACTTACAAAAACAGTAAGAAACGGGCTCTGAAAATGTCCAGTCAGGGGCTTCTTGGTATACTTGACAATTTGAAGGGTTCAATTGAGAGTCTTCAATGGAAACCCTCTGGAACCCAGTGGGCAGATTATTATAATCAGACAAACTACACAGACGAGGCAACTTTACATAAACAGAATCTGGTGAGAGACTTGCTTGTACAGGCAGGTTCCGCAACCGTATGGGATGTTGGGGCGAATGACGGCAGGTACAGCAGAATCGCTGCAGAACTTGGCGCGAATGTTGTTGCTTTTGATATTGATCCATCAGCGGTAGAAAAAAATTATCTGCAATGTAAAGTAAGTGCGTCCGGTTCAATGCTGCCGCTTTGCATGGATTTGACAAACCCGACACCCGCTCTTGGATGGAATAATCGGGAACGCTCTGATTTTGCAAGCCGTGGTCCGGCAGATGTGGTTATGGCACTTGCACTTATTCATCATTTAGCAATAGGAAATAATGTTCCACTTAATATGATATCAGATTTTTTTGCGTCAATTTGTAAGAATCTAATTATTGAATTTGTGTCAAAAGAAGATTCGCAGATACTGAGGCTACTTGCTAATAGAGAAGATGTTTTTGGCAATTATACAGAAGTAAATTTTGAAAAAGCATTTCAGACAAATTTTACAATTATTTCAAAAGTAGCGATTGCAGAGTCAAAACGTGTTCTCTATTTTATGAAAAAGAAATAATCGTTCAACAGAGTTTCCCTTCGTAAAAAGTATCGTCAAAAACAAAATTGTCAAATTCAATCAAAATAAAAACTAAAATATTAATAAAAAGGCAGATTTATGAAAAAATTTATTAGCTGGACAAAAGATAACAGCTGGCTGATATTTGCAATCTGTACACCATTGCTATTTGCGATTTCTCCGAGTTTGTATTCATATTCGAAGAACTTTATGTATTATAGTTTGTCGGAATTATTTGTGTCGATGGGCATTTTTTGTGGTGCTGCGATTGTTGTTTTTAGTGTTGTGTATTTGGTAAATCAGATTTTAATAAAAAAGGAAATACTAAAAGATCGAATAATTAGGACAAGCGTAATAACTTCATTTTTTATCATTTTCTTTTATATTTTATATGGGCCGGCAAAACAGTTGTTTGTTAATAAATTTGGAGATGGCTTTCTATATTTAGGAATTTTGTGGGGAAATGATAAAGTTTTATTGCCTGTAGCTTTAATATTATTTGTATTCACAGTCCATTTTATAAAAAGTATTAGTAAATGTATTAAGTTATTGAAATTTCAGAACATAATGATTTTTTTAATTATTATATTTTCAATAATTGAATTAGTAAATTTTAAAGGGCAGCATGTTTTGAATAATAATGTTGACAAAAGGGGTGTAAATCATGTTGCCTGTAATGATAGTTTGCCTAATATTTATTATATAGTGATGGACTCGTATGCATCGTTTGATGTACTTAGTAAATTTTATTCATACAATAATGATGAATTTAAAGAGTTTTTAAAATCGCATGGATTCTATGTTGCAGAGAAAAGCAAATGCAATTATCCAATTACCGTGTTGTCACTTAGTTCATCGTTGAATATGGAATATCTTAATATTAAAGGACAAAAATATAATAGTCCAGTTATTGTGAGTAACTGCATTTCAAATATACGTAACAGTTTATTAGGAAGGGAATTGATTAATAACGGATATAATGCATATTTTATAGGTCACTATTTTTTTTCAAATATTACGCCAAAATTCAATAAGAAAATGATTCACTATTTTCAATATTATTCAATTAATTGTCTGAGCATAGATGAAATAAAAAAAACACCAGTTGAATTTGTTGCAAATAAATGGACTGCATATAGTAAAAAACGATTTAGGATGAATGTATTACTTGAATTAAATCAATTAAGTAATGTGAAGGATCTTAAACAAAAAAAGTTTGTTTTTGCTCATCTATATAGTACTCATCCAGACTATACATTTAACTCGGATGGTTCCGAAGTAAAAGAATTCGTGACAATTGGGAAAAAACCAAAAACGTTAACAAATAAAGAATATTTAGAGCAATTACAGACTCGCTATATAAATCAACTAAGATATATGACAAATCGAATTACCGGTATTTTAGATACGATTGTCAGAACAGATAGCAATGCCATAATTGTATTGCAATCAGATCATGGTTGTTGGTTTCACGAAGGGGACACTTTAAAAAACAAATATGTCAATAATAATATCAATTTTATTAATCAACGAATGCCAATATTAAATGCATACAAAGTACCTAAAAGTGTAGAAAAAATGCTATATGACTCTATTAGCCCTGTAAATTCATTTAGATTAGTTTTAAATAATGTACTTGGCAGATCATTTCCTCTGTTACCATATGAATGCAATCACTTAAATTATAATAATGATAACGAATAAATGACATATTAAGGTTCTTGACATTCTTTTACTAAAAATGCTATATTGTTCATTGGATGAACACGCTGTTTAAGTATTAAGAAAATCAGATATTTCATAATAAATAAATACAATGAATGAATATAAAGTTATTAAAGAAATTGAACAAAATCCATTATGCACGCAACGTTCTCTTGCAGTGAAACTGGGAGTAAGTCTTGGAAGCGTTAATTTTATTCTCTCAGGATTAGTAGAAAAGGGAATAATACGGGCAAAAAAGTTAAAAAATCATCCAGATAAAATACGCTGGCAGTATATTCTTACTCCTGAGGGGTTAAAAGAGAAAATCCGGATTACAGGGGATTATTTAAAAAGACGGACTCAGGAATTTGAATATCTTAAAAGAGAGCTTGAAGAGCTTCAAAGGGATATTGCTAATACAAAAACTGGATTGTAATCACTTGAGATCTTAAAAGTATGGAAAAAAATATTAATAACGATAAAGTACAATTGCCAATAGAACTTAAGCAGCCCTGTCATGATCCCGATGAGATCAACCTGCTTGAATATATCTATGTTCTAGTAAAAAACAAGTGGTGGATAATAGGTGCTGCAGTTTTTGGGTTTGCTCTTGGCTATGTAGCAGCAATTAAAAAAGGGCCTGTTTATGTCGCTGAAGCCGTCATCGCAGCAAAGGAAAATGAGAGCCAGAAATCTCCCAATCTATCAAGTTTTGGTGCTTTCAGCGGAATTGTGGCGAGTCAATTGAATGTCAGTGCAAATCCGGGGCTTGATAAGATTGATTTGATCTTGAGTAGTCGCAAGTTTAATGCTGAAATGATAGAGAAATGCGATCTGTTGCCAATAGTTTTAAAAGCACAAAATCCTAAAAATTTTGGTAAAATTTACGATACTTTAAAAAATGAGTGGAAGCAGGAATTTACTAAACCAAATCTTTTATATGTTGGTGCAGGTGTGGGTGGGTTTTTAAAAAAAGTATTAAATAAAAACGGGACAATGACTCTCAAAGTTGAAAGCAAAGATTCCACATTCGGTGATACTCTTTTGTCAAAGTATCTTCTGTATCTTAATGTTTTTATAAAAACATCTGTTTTGACAGACGCAAAAGAGAATGTTTATTATCTTGAAAAGCAGCTGGAGACGGTTGCTGATCCGTTATTAAGGGAAAAACTTCAGACGATGATCGCAATCGAGCTCGAGAAGGAGATGCTTGTCAGTAAAGAAGCTTTCAAAGTTGTTGATCCGCCGATCAGGAGTTTTCAGTTTAAGCAGAAAAAGTTGTATCCGATGGTATTTGGGGTGGGCTTTAGTTTTGTGGTTGTTTTGTTAATAATTGTACTTCATGCATTTGCGAGTGGGCAGAAGACAGATGAGGACAGAAAACTGATAGAAGGAATAAAATCGCAGTTTTTTCCATTTCGAAAACATAAAAAGCACTGATCTTAGAGGTAATCTTTTAATATGGCAAATCCGGTAAAAATTTCATCAACTGTTCGAACTATAGAAAAATATGGCGATGGTGTTTATAAAGTAGTACTTAACCCATCAAAGAAGTTACCACGTTTTAAGGCGGGTCAATTTCTTCATCTTACGATTGATCCATACGATCCCCAGGGTGGATGGTGGCCTGAATCACGTGTTTTTTCAATTGCGTCACATCCGTCAGATGATGATGTGGCTATTGTATATAGTGTAAAGGGAAAGTATACATCAAAAATGCAGGATCTGCTTTCACCTGGAAAAGAAGTATGGCTTAAAATGCCTTATGGCGATTTTAATGTTCAATCTGTACTTTCGGGAAATCAGGATGTAATACTTGTTGCCGGTGGAACCGGTGTATCACCATATATTCCTTTTGTTAAAAAAGAAATGTCAGCTTTTCCGGAACGGAATGTCAAGTTGGTTTACGGTATAAGGAAAATAGAGCATTTATTGTTTAAAGATGTTTTTGAAAAGGCTGTTCAGGATTCATTAAAATTTACAATGGATTTGTTTGTTGAGCAGACAGGAATACCAAAGCTTATAAATGGTGCAGTACAATTTGAAGGTATTATACCTTTGGATTATTTGTATGATATTTCAAAAGAATATATAAAACCGATATACTTTCTCTCCGGCCCTCCAAAAATGATCAATTATTTTAAGATCAGCCTGATTGAAAAAGGTATTGACTCAAATAATATAAAAATTGATGCGTGGGAATAATAGATTTCTGAAAGGGTGTTCATGAGTAAAGATTCATCACAAATTCGCAATGAAATTTTGGCATTAGTAAAAGAATATCAAAGTGTAAAATTTGCAAAGAAAGAATTCGTACCGGGAGAAACACCTGTAAGGTATGCCGGCAGGGTGTTTGACGATAAAGAGATGGTTTCACTTGTTGATTCATGTCTTGACTTCTGGCTTACATCAGGAAGATTTTCCGAAGAGTTTGAATCGGAATTTGCATCAATGCTTGATCTTGAATATGCGATGCTTGTAAATTCCGGATCATCTGCAAATCTCTGTGCATTTACAGCACTTACCTCACATTTACTGGGTGATAAAAGACTCAAGCCCGGTGACGAGGTAATATCAGTTGCTGCCGGTTTTCCTACGACAGTAAATCCAATTATTCAAAATGGTATGATTCCGGTTTTTATTGATGTTGATTTAGGTACTTATAATGTAAATATTGAACAGTTGCGTAATGCAGTCAGCCCGAAAACAAAAGCGATTTTTCTCGCCCATACATTAGGAAATCCGTATAATCTTGATGCGATTATGCAAATTGTCAAGGAAAAGGATCTGTGGCTTGTTGAGGACTGTTGTGATGCACTTGGGTCCACTTATAAAAATAAGAAGCTTGGAACGTTTGGTCATGTGGCAAGTTTTTCTTTTTATCCGGCACATCACATTACTATGGGTGAGGGTGGTGCTGTTGCTACAAACGATGAACTGATTGCGCGTGCAGTAAAGTCAATAAGAGACTGGGGACGAGACTGCTATTGTAATGGCGGTGAGAACAACACCTGCGGAAAACGCTTTACTGGCAAGTATGGGGATTTACCTGTTGGATATGATCATAAATATGTATACTCACACATTGGTTACAATTTAAAAGTGACTGATATGCAGGCTGCTATTGGCGTAGAGCAATTAAAAAAATTGCCTGAATTTTGTGCTGCAAGAAGAAAAAATTTCAAACTCTGGACCGAATGCTTTAAAAAGTGGGAAGACAAATTCATTCTACCTGTTGCTACAGAAAATTCAGATCCGGCATGGTTTGCATATCCGGTAACAGTCAGAGAAAACGCAGGGTTTACAAGAACAGAACTGACAAATCATCTTGATATGCATAAAATCGAGACAAGAAATCTTTTTTCAGGGAATATGCTGAAACAGCCTGCTTATCTTAATATTGAAAAACGTGTAGGTTCGCCACTTGTCAATACTGATTTTATTATGAATAATACTTTCTTTTTGGGAACGTTTCCTGGATTGATAGAAGAACACATTAATTATACGGGAATAGTAATTGAAACATTCTTGAAGAAATTGCAGGGGTGAGTATGAAAGTAGTTATTCTTGCAGGAGGATTCGGTACTCGCATCAGTGAAGAGTCGTATATAAAGCCAAAGCCAATGATTGAGATTGGAGAAAAACCAATTCTTTGGCATATAATGAAGATTTATTCTCATTATGGTTTTAATGAATTTATAGTTTGTCTTGGGTATAAAGGTATTTTCATTAAAGAGTATTTTCATCACTATTTTCTTCACGAATCTGATATTACTTTTGATTTTCGCATGAATCAACATATCGTCGAGAACCATACTGCTGAGCCGTGGAAAGTATCATTAATTGACACCGGACTTCATACTATGACCGGAGGCAGGATAAAAAGAATTGCTCAATATGTTGGAAATGAACCGTTTATGGTTACATATGGTGATGGAGTTGCAGATGTAAACATCGCTGAGCTTGTTAAATTTCATCAGAATCATGGAAAGCTTGCAACAATAACATCAATTCAACCAGGAGGTCGATTCGGTGTAATGGATATTGATGAAGATGCATCAATAAAAGGATTTCAGGAAAAGCCAATAAGTGAAGGCGGATGGATCAATGGTGGTTTTATGGTACTTCAACCTCAGATTTTTGATTATATTAAAAATGATGACTCAGTGGTTTTCGAAAAAGAACCATTGGAGAAACTTGCAGCAGATAATCAGATGATGGCTTTTAAACATTATGGTTTTTGGCAGCCAATGGATGCTTTACGCGATAAGAACAGACTTGAAGAGCTGTGGCAAACAAAAAAGGCACCATGGAAAATTTGGGATAAATAATGAATAGTCAATTTTGGAAAGATAAACGTGTTTTTGTTACTGGACATACCGGATTTAAAGGATCTTGGTTAAGTATCTGGTTGAATCAGCTTGGTGCCAAAGTAACCGGATATGCACTGCCGCCGCCTACGAATCCAAGTTTATTCAAGCTGGCGAAAATTGATTATATTGTAAATTCAATTGAAGGGGATATCAGAGATCGTAAAGCTTTATTACAGGAAATGAAAAAATGTGAGCCTGAGATTGTTATTCATATGGCTGCCCAACCACTTGTCAGAGAATCGTATCTTTATCCTGTTGAAACGTATGAAACAAATGTAATGGGTACTGTACATTTACTGGATGCTGTCAGAAACACCGGTAGTGTTCGTGCAGTTGTAAATGTTACAACAGATAAAGTGTATGATAATAAAGAATGGGAATGGGGTTATCGTGAAAGTGAACCTTTTGGAGGTTACGATCCATACTCTAATAGTAAAGCCTGTTCTGAATTAGTTACATCATCATACCGTAACTCATTTTTCAATCCTGCTGACTATTCAAAACATAAAGTTGCGATCGCATCTGCAAGAGCAGGCAATGTAATAGGCGGCGGAGACTGGGCTGTTGACAGAATTGTACCTGATTGTGTTCGCGCATTATCAAAAGGCGAAATCATAACATTAAGAAATCCTGATTCAATAAGGCCATGGCAGCATGTACTTGAACCATTGGGTGGGTATCTTTTACTTGCAGAAATGTTGTTTACCAAAGGAATTGAGTTCGCTGAAGGGTGGAATTTTGGTCCTGAAGATAGTGATTGTGTTTCTGTTGAAGTTCTGGTAAAGAAATTATGTAAAATCTGGGGTGAAAATTCCAGATATGAGGTAGTAAGTAATAAGGGTCCGCATGAAGCTAATTTTTTAAAATTAGATTGCTCTAAAGCGAAAAAAAGAATGGGCTGGAGTAATCATTGGGATCTTGATGAGACAGTAATATCGATTGTTGAATGGTCCAAGGGATTTCAAGATGGGCAGGATGTTCAGAGATTATGTGTTAATCAGATTGACAAGTGGCAGAATGCATTTTAATGGGATGAAAAATATATGAAAATGAGAGTTGCTGATTTTATAACTTCTAAAATATATGACGCTGGTGCAGAAAAAATATTTATGGTTACGGGTGGAATGATAATGCATTTGACAGATGCATTGTATTCCCATCCAAAACAAAAGTTTGTTTCCTGTCATCATGAACAGGCTGCTGTAATGGCAGCAGATGCTTATGCACGTTACAGAACAGGTAAATTAGGTGCTGCATATGTAACCGCTGGACCTGGAGCACTTAACACATTAACAGGTGTTGTTGGTGCTTATGTTGACAGTGCACCATGTATAATTGTTGCCGGACAATCTAAATTAGCACTTGCAAAAATAACTGCTACAAGGCAATTTCAGCTTCAGGGATATAATACACTTCCTATTTTTGAAAAAGTTACAAAATATGCAGTTATGCTTGACGATATAAAAACTGTTCGCTATGAAGTTGAAAAAGCAATTTATATCGCTTTAGCAGAGCGTCCCGGTCCGGTTTGGATAGAATGTCCGGTTGATGTTCAGGCAATGTATTTTGATCCTGATGAATGTGATGGGTATGTAATAGCTGAACAAAAATTTACAATCAATGATGACACAGATAAAAAAATTGACAAAGTAATAAAGGCTCTTAAGGAATCTAAAAGACCATGTATCCTGGCTGGAGCAGGAATAAGATCATCAGGAGCAATTGATTTACTTCATAAGTTTATTGAATCTACAGGTATTCCAATCTGTACTTCACGTTTGGGAATGGATATCATTGGCTATGATCATCCTTATTTTATTGGACACCCAGGGACATATGGTGACAGGCCTGCAAATTTTGCTGTTCAAAATTGTGATTTTTTACTTAATATTGGCTGCAGATTAGGCATTGGGCTGGTAAGCTATGAGTATCATAAGTTTGCGGAAAATGCCATTAAAGTAATTGTTGATATTGATCCAGAAGAGATTGAGAAACCATCAGTACAGCCAGATATCGGCGTTCATATGGATGCAGGTCAATTTTTATCTGCTGCTTTGGAAAAGATTAACGGATGGAAGTTTACAAATAATGAGTGGGTTGAAAGAACGCATGATTGGAAATCTGCTTATCCAGTTGATCTTGATGAATATAAAAGTGAAAATCATGGTTTAAACTCATATCATTTTATGAACCTTTTTTCAAAGCTCTTATCTTCTGATTCAAATTTCCTTGTTGATACAGGTTCATGTTTTCATGTCCATGCACAAGCATTTAAAGTCAAGTATGGACAGCGTCATATAATCACTGGCGGGTTGTCAACCATGGGATATATGCCTGCAGCCATTGGTCTGGCAGCAGCTGATAACACTAAAACAGTTTATTGTATTACTGGAGATGGTTCAATTCAAATGAATCTTCAGGAATTACAAACGATTGTTGGAAATAAATTACCAATAAAAATTATAATGTTAAGTAACAATGGATATTTATTAATTCGCCACACTCAGAATAACTTTTGTAAAGGACATTTGATCGGAGAAAGTCCTTCTACTGGTGTAACAATTCCAAATATGGAAAAAATAGCCAATGCTTATGGTATTCCTTATTTCAGGATTGACAAAATAGATAATTTTGAAATTATAATGAATCAGGTTGAATCGCATAGCGGGTTTTTAATATGTGAAGTAATAACACCTGAAAATCAGTTGCTGATTCCGCGAGTTGCATCAAAACAACTTGACGATGGCAGAATGGTTTCGATGCCTTACGATGATATGTTCCCATTTCTTTCCCGTGAAGAATATGAACGGAATAAAAAATTTACTGACAGCTTGTAAAGGGTTTTCTTTTGAACAAATTGAAAGTTGCAATATTAGGTAGTGGGAATATTGGCACAGATCTACTTATAAAGATTCATCGGTCTTCTGTTCTTGAATGCAGTTACTTTATTGGAAGACGGCTTGATTCTCCCGGGATTAAAAAAGCATTAAGCATGGGGATCAGGATATCTGATAAGGGAATTGATGCAATTATTGATGATCCCTTATCCTGTGATATTGTATTTGATGCGACATCTGCACTTGATCATCAGCGGCATGCGCCCATTTTAAAAAGTCTGGGCAAAAAAGTAATTGATATGACTCCGAGTCATATCGGACAAATGTGTGTTCCTGCTGTAAATCTTAAAGAATGCTTGTCTTTAGACAATGTCAATATGATAACTTGTGGCGGACAGGCATCAATACCGATTTCTTTTGCAATTTCGCAAGTTCAGAAAAATATTGACTATATTGAAATAGTTTCAAGTATTGCATCAAGAAGTGCCGGCCCTGCAACACGGGCTAATCTGGATGAGTACATTCAGACCACAGAAGAAGGAAACTCAACTTTTTCAAAATGTAAACATGTAAAGGCGATTCTTAATCTGAACCCCGCTCAACCATGTATAGATATGCAGACAACGGTATTTGTAAAAGCAGAAAATCCGGACATGGAAGCAATAATTGCCAGTGTAAATAAAATTGTAATTGATATACAGAAGTATGTCCCGGGATATCAGTTACTGATTTCTCCAACACTGGAAAATAATCGAATCATTACAATGGTTAAAGTTCAGGGACTTGGTGATTTTCTACCAAAATATGCAGGAAATCTTGATATCATCAATTGTGCAGCAATAGCAATGGCTGAAGAGTATGCTGTTACTTTTTCTAAAAAGGAGAATAGATGAAACATATTCTCATTAGTGATCCAACGCTACGTGATGGATCACACGCAGTAAAGCATCAGATAACACTTGAACAAATTTTATCTTATACTGCTGCAGCTGAAAAAGCAGGAATACCTATTGTTGAAGTTGGTCATGGTAATGGATTGGGAGCTTCATCTTTACAAGTTGGTGAAAGTCTATTGTCTGATTTGCAAATGCTTGAAACTGCCAGATCTAATTTGAAAAAAAGTAAGTTAGGAATCCATGTAATCCCAGGTTTTGCAACAATTAAAAGGGATATTCAGCCGGTACTTGATATTGTTGATGTATTCCGGATTGCATCTCATTGCACAGAAGCAGATATTACCGCCCGTCATATTGATTATGTAAAAAATGCGGGAAAAGATGTGTATGGTGTATTGATGATGAGTCATATGGCACCAACCGAAGTTCTTGTAGAAGAATGCGTTAAAATGGAATCTTACGGAGCAGACGGAGTAATAATAATGGATTCTGCGGGTGCGTATGTTCCATCTGATGTAAAGGAACGAATTGAAGCTATTGTTCAAAAACTGAACATCCCGGTTGGATTTCATGCACATAACAATCTTGGTCTGTCAATTGCAAATTCAATAGCGGCAATTGAGGCAGGTTCACTTATTCTGGACGGTACTATCAAGGGATTTGGTGCGGGTGCCGGAAATGCACCTCTTGAGATATTGGTTGCTGTTCTTCACAAACTTGGCTACTCAACAGGAATTGATTTATATGGAATCCTTGATGCTGCAGATATTGCTGAGAACATATTAGTCAAATCAACCCCGAATATTAAATCAATAAGTATTGTTAGCGGTCTGGCTGGTGTTTTTTCTGCTTTCTCTGTTCATGTTGACAGAATTTCGAAGGAGTATAATGTTAATCCAAGAGATGTCTTTTTTGAACTTGGAAAACGTAAAATCGTTGCTGGTCAGGAAGATATGATTGTTGAAGTCGCTATAGATATATCAAAAGGAAAGATTAATGACAGATAAACAATTGAGAATAATCAGAAGAGATTGTGAGGAAATTGGATCTGATCTGTCAAAAAGGATTTCTGATTTTAAAAATGCATCAATTCTGATAACTGGTGGAACAGGTTTTGTTGGTACATGGCTTACTGAGATCTTGATATTTTTAAATGATGAATTTTCTTTTAAAACTAAAATATATTTATTGTCAAGACATGCCTACAATTTTAAAAATCAGGTACCACATCTTGCAACTCGTCCAGATGTTACTTTAATATCAAATGATATTTCAAATGTCTATGAATTACCCGAAAATATTAACTACATAATACATGCTGCCGGATCGCCTGATAATCGCCTAAATGCATCAGATCCTATTAGAGTGACAAGAACAATTGTAAACGGAACGACTTCTTTACTTGATACAGCTTCACGACTTTCAGAGTTGAATAAAATTTTAAATATCAGTTCAGCATCTGTTTACGGACCTCAGCCATGTGATTTAAAAAACATCTCAGAAGATTATAAAGGTGGTCCGGATATTAACACAGCAATGTCTGCATATGCTGAGGGTAAACGTATGGCAGAAGTAATTTGCAGTATTTACAGAACGCAATACAGGATGAATATTGTGACTGTTCGTCCATTTGCATTTATAGGTCCTTATCAATTATTGGATCGACCATGGGCAATCAATAGTTTTATATCAGATGCCCTTAATGGAGGACCAATAAAAATTTTGGGTGATGGATTGACAGTTAGAAGCTATATGTATCCAAGTGATATGGTTAATTGGATATTGAACATTCTTGTTAATGGAAAACCAGGTAGTGTCCATAATATTGGTAGTACTGAAGAGATTAATTTAATAGGTCTTGCAGAAAAAATAGCTTCATTTTTTCCTCAAAAAATTGAGATACAATCGAATATTGCACCAATCCCCAACAAAATCAGTCGACTTGTTCCAGATGTTTCAAATGTAGAGACTAATTTGAATTTACATCAAAAAGTTATGCTTGACGACGCTTTGTTAAGGTCAATCGAATGGTTTAAAGAGGCTAAACAACGAGAAGACGATGTTAAAACAAAATAGTGTTGCAATTATTGGTGCGACCAGTCATATCGCAAAAGGATTAATTTATTATTTTTTAAATGAATTAGATGTAAAGCTTACTTTGTATGCAAGAAATCTGCCAAAAGTAGTAACTTTTTTAAAGGAAATTAAGTGTCAAAGAGACATTGATTTATATGAAATTGAAGAGTTCGGAATTCATAAACATGATGCTGTTATTAATTGTGTGGGGTATGGTAATCCTACTAAATTAGCAACTGCTATGAATAAGATTTTCGAAATTACAGAGCAGTTTGACACGCTTGCAATAGACTATCTTAAAAAATCCCCTGATACGCTCTATATTAATTTTAGCAGTGGTGCCGTATATGGTGACTTTGCTGAACCTGCCCGGGAAAATTCGATTTTAAAAATTTGTCCGAATAAAATATTGGGTAGTCAGAACTATGGAATTTCAAAATTATACTCAGAAGTTAAACATCGATCTTACACTGACCTCAAAATTATCGACTTGCGGATTTTTGGCTACTTTAGTCGGTTTATTGATCTTGATGCTGGATATCTGCTATCAGATGTTGCAAAGTGCATTTTGAACAAGACTGTCCTGTCTACTTATAAAGATGACATTGTTAGGGATTACATTCATCCAGAGGATTTGTTTCGGCTGATTATAGTGTGCATGAAATATGAGAAAATTAATTGCGCGATAGATGTGTCTAGTAAAAAACCAGTGAGTAAGTTTGAAATGCTTGAAGCGTTTGCTCGTGAATTTGGGTTAATGTATGAGGTTAAAACTGATGGTGGATTCGCGAGTCCTACCGGGAATAAAGATAAATACTATTCCGAAAACCAGGTTTTTCAGTGGATCGGATTTGAGCCCGTATTCAGTTCGATGGATTCTTTGATTAAAGAAATGGCCATAATAAATAATAGGAATTATGACAGCTGAATGAAAATAGAATTTGACGCAGTTGAAAAATATAAAAGAATATTCAAATGTTTTTTATTAAAAATTGTTACATTTATATTTAATAATTGCTATCCTAAAATTGCGATGTTTGGGTTGTTTAAAAAAAATGAAAATGAATGTTTTAAAGTATATAAACAATTGTTACGGTTCATTGTTATTGGCATGGTTAATACTTTGTTTGGATATGGTGTTTACTCAATTTTATTATTCTTAAAAATTCATTACAGTTTTGCAGTAATTATAGCTACAATAATCGGTCTGTGTTTTAATTTTTTTACAATTGGAAAGTATGTATTCAAAATCAGCCGATTAAAATTGATTGCTAAATTTTCCTTGGTTTACGCGGTTATAATTTTCTTGAATATTATAGGTATTAAATTATTAGTTGAAACTGGTTTAAATGCATTTTCAAGTGGAGCTTGTTTAATTTTCCCTTTAGCAATTCTGACTTTTATATTAAATAAAATGGTTGTCTTTGAAAAAACAGACCATAGAAGAAAAAGAGCTGTTGAACAAATTTAATTCTTGTTATTTACTTTTAAGATCATCTCTGTTCTACGGTCCGAATCGATTTATTTTCCTTGTTGTTGTCGAAGTTAATAAACTATAGATTGAAGAAATGGATTGTAAAAGAGATAATGCGCAAACTATATAGATCGATGGATTGTTGAAATACGTTCGAAAAAAGAAAGAAGGATAGTTTGGTTTTATCGTTAATATCTATTGTACTTCTGGTAATTGTTTTAATCTATAAAAAACAGACCATGTGTCAAATGTATAGTAGCCTGACAACTACCGATAATAGTAAAAATTTTGGGATGGTAATTCTTCTTGTTTTGTCATTTTTAGTATCTTGTTTTTCATATGTAATTATCACAAATGTATGGTATCTACCTGATTCATTAGCTCGTGGACAATACGACGTGTTTTTATCACCACGCTATTATGGAGGAATGAACGATGTGTCTTCTGGTGTTTTTGATAAGTGGCCACTTCTATTTCTAATAGCTATAGTTATTTCCTTGTTGATTTATTTGGCGTATAAATATTGTCTTAATATGAAGAAATCATTCGGGAATTTTCTTGTGTGTGCGTATGTTGTCAGCCTGGCCATTAATCTACTTTTCACTTTGCTTACGCACAATGGGGTATTTCATATAATTTTTCAGAGTAAGTCGATAAATAACGGTTTGTGGTATTCACTGAATGTCCTGGATCATCAATTTGAACATCAGGCTTATTTTGAGAAAATAAAATATGTATTTACAACATTATGTTCAAATCATGCTCCGTATTCAATACCAGGGACAACGCACCCGGCTGGAGTGTTTATTATTTTTGATTTGATTTTTCAATTTTCAGGTTTACTATCGAATCTGATAATAAAACTTTGCGACGCCACACATTTAATGCCTGTCCTGCAATCTTTATTGAATGATAAGTATCATAAGTATTCTTTGCCCAACAGTAATGTGGCAGAACTTGGGTTTCAAATTACTTCATTTAGTTCGTTTGTATATATCAGCATAAAAGCATTGTGTTGGGGTGTGATTCTTACCTGTGTC
>Ga0209373_10002667_pt1 | contig 17426 bp, 10 predicted proteins | sample Higcelweek5metaG_FD_187173 | JGI IMG/M metagenome (GOLD analysis project Ga0209373, IMG submission 187173) | Freshwater pond sediment microbial communities from the University of Edinburgh, under environmental carbon perturbations - High... | ecosystem: Environmental > Aquatic > Freshwater >... | reverse complement strand
GCTTTTTCAACAAACTCAAGAACTGGCGTCGGATCTCTACCCGATACGACAAGACAGCAGATTCATTTCTCGGCTTTGTATGTCTCGTATCTGCCAAACTATGGATACCCTTTGTCAACAGAACCTAGAGCGTTTTCCGTTTTCCCTGAATTGGGTCAAACGCTCTAATGTATTGTTATCTAAGCAAATACGTCGTCGCAGACGTTCCATCTGCTCGGGATTTGCTCTAACGGGCGACCGGGCACATCGGTTGCCCGTTGTTTTTTTGATCCGTGCCCTATTCATGAATCCTCCTCATAGCCACATACAGAGTTGATGCCCTAATCGCCGCATCGGGCGGGTGCTAGTGTTGCCGTCCTTGTTTCTGTGTGTCGTGTTGCGGAGTCCCCTGCTGTTCATGCTACGGCCTTTCAGAATGACAGACCGCCCGAGCGAGATTTTCGACCTGCTGCACGACTGGCAGAGCGCGGGGTACCGTTGCGCGCTGGTCCTGCTGGTGGAGATCATCGGCGGCGCGGCGCGCGCATTGGGGGCTCCGATGATCGTGCGTGAGGATGGGCTGTATTGCGGCTTTGTCTCCGGTGGCTGCGTTGAGGCCGCCGTTGCCCGTGAAGGGCTGGAGGCTCTGGAGGACGGCACAGACCGGCAGTGCCGCTTTGGGCAAGGCTCGCCGTATCTGGATATCGTGTTGCCCTGTGGTGGCGGCATCGTGCTGGCGGTCCATGTCCTGCGCGATGGGGCGGTGATCGGACGGGTGCGGTCGGCTTTGGCGGCTGGGCTGCCTGCGGCGCTGTCGTATTCCCCGCTGGATCAACGGCTGGAGCTGGCCTCTGGCGAGCTGGCCTCCGGCTGGCAGGCCGACAGGTTCATTGCCCGCTACCAGCCAGACCCGCGCCTGTTCCTGTCGGCCCGTGGCCTCGAGGGCGAAATGCTGACCGCGCTGGCGCAGGCGGCGGGGCTGGAGGTGATCGCGGCCACCGCCGAGGCGGTGCGTGATCAGGCCGGGCAGAATGCGGCGGTGGTGATGTTGCACCATGATCTGGAGGTGGAAGAGCCGATCCTGCGTGCCGCGTTGGCCAGTCCGGCCTTTTACATCGGTTGTCTGGGCAGCCGTCGCACCCATGATCGCCGTCTGCACCGGCTGCGCGCTGAAGGCTACCCACCCGAGCATCTGGAGCGCCTGCACGCCCCGATTGGCCTGTTCGGCCCGACCCGCACCGCGCGGGCGCTGGCGGTGTCGGTGCTGGCCGAAATTCTGGCCGAACCGACCGCGAGAGGCGCATGAGGGCTGACCCGACCGGAGCATCATCCGTTGCACTGATCGTGCTGGCCGCCGGAGCCGGGCAGCGTTTTGGCGGGCCGGACAAGTTGGCGGTGCCGCTGGCCGGAAGGCCGGTTGTCCATCATGTGCTGGCAACGCTCGACCCCTTGCGATGGCACCAGCGGGTGCTGATCCATCGGGGGGAACCGGCGTGGTGTCGGGCCTTTGCCGATGCTGGCTTTACGCTGGTGCGCAATGACCAGCCCGAGCGCGGCATGCTGGGGTCGCTGCATCTGGCGGCGCAGGCGGTGCAGGGCGCAGAGCGGGCCTTGCTGTGTCTGGCCGACATGCCGCTGATCACCAGTGCGCACATTCTGGCATTGCTGGCGGCAAACCGTGGGGTCATCGGTCAGGTGGTGGCGTCGCGGGCCGGGGACTATCGTGGGCCGCCAGCGATCCTGCCGCTGGCTGCGGTGCGTACCCTGCCGCCGCAGGGGGAAGGCGGGGCACGGGCGTTGCTGGCGCAGGCCGCGTGGGTGGATTGTGATCCTGACTGTGTGCGGGATGTTGATACACCTGATGATTTGCTCTCGATACAGGGATCACGCCTGTAACTGGCACAAATGCACGCAGGGGCAGCAGGTTCTTTTTTCTTTTTGTGTGATGCACCTGGGAGGCAACCATGGACATGATCATCAACGGGGTGACACATCAGGTTGATGTCGAACCGGATACCCCGCTGTTGTGGGTGTTGCGCGATACGCTGGGGATGACCGGCACCAAATACGGCTGCGGTCAGGCGCTGTGTGGGGCCTGCACGGTGCTGATCGACGGCGAGGCCACCCGCTCCTGCTCGACGCCGGTTGACAGCGTGCAGGGCAAGGCGGTGACCACCATCGAAGCGGTGCAGGACGACCCGATTGGTCAGAAGGTGGTCGAAGCGTGGGTGGAGCAGCAGGTGCCGCAGTGTGGCTATTGCCAGTCCGGTCAGGTGATGGCGGCCACTGCCCTGCTGAAACAGACCCCGCATCCGACCGATGATGAAGTGGTGGCGGCGATGGGCAACCTGTGCCGCTGTGGCAGCTATACGGCAATCAAGGCCGCCGTCCGGCAGGTTGCCGGGGCGTAAGGAGGACACCATGAACGACATTTCTCCGCTCCCCCCGGGTAACGATGCAAGCCCGGTGCTGAATGTCTCCCGTCGCGGCTTTCTGGGAACCTCGCTGAGTGCGCTGGTGCTGGCCGTTGCCGTGCCGCTGGCGCCCCGGCGGGCGATGGCTGCGGCGTCTCCGGCGGCGGTGACGCCGGGAACGCGGGTGCAGGCCTTTCTGGAAATCCGCCCGGACAGCACGGTTCTGTTCCACAGCGCCTTTGTCGAAGGCGGGCAGGGTATCTTTACCGCCATGGCGCAAATCGTCGGCGAAGAACTCGATATCGACCCGACCCGCTTTACCGTCGAGGTCGCGCCGCCCGGTGCCGATTACCTGCTGATCGGCGGCATGCGCTTTACCGGTGGCAGCATGTCGGTGCGGATGAGCTATCAGGCGATGCGCACTCTGGGGGCCTCGGCCCGGCAGATGCTGTTGCAGGTGGCCGCCGAGCGGTTACAGGTGCCGGTCGCCGACCTGAAGACCGAGCCGGGGCAGGTGATCCATCCGGCCAGTGGCAGGGTGATCCCCTATGGCGATCTGGCAACGGCGGCGGCAGCCCTGCCGCTGCCGGACAAGGTGGCTCTGCGCTCCAGGGAAGATTTCCGCTGGATCGGCAAGCCGGTGGCCCGGCTGGATGTGCTGGACAAATCGACCGGCAAGGTACGCTATGCGATCGATCAGGTGGTCGAGGACATGCTGTATGCCGCCGTTCAGCACAGCCCGCGTCTGGGCGGCGAGCCGGGGGCACTGACCAACGAGGCCGAGGTCAAGGCGATGCCGGGCGTCCATTCGGTCCATCGTTTGCCGGGTGCGGTGGCGGTGGTGGCCGATAGCTGGTGGCGGGCACGGCGGGCGGTCGAGACGTTGCAGGTGAGCTGGATCGAACCGGCTGCCGGAACGCCGCAGGCGATGCCGGCCACCTTCTCCTCCGAAGCCCACCGTACCAGACTGAAGCAGGCCCCCGGTCCGGATCTGGCCTTTGAAGAACAGGGCAATGTCACCAAGGGGCTGAAACAGGCCAAAAAGATCGTCGAGGCGGTTTATGATGCGCCGCATCTGGCCCATGGTCAGATGGAACCGCCGTCATCGCTGGTGCGCTGGAATGCCGATGGCACGGTGGAGCTGTGGCTGCCCAATCAGGCCCCCGAGATGTTTCAGGGGGCCGCCGCCAAGGTTGCCGGAGTGGCCCCGGAACAGGTGATCATCCATTCCCCGATGCTGGGGGGATTTTTCGGGCGGCACTTCCTCTATGCTTCGGCCAGTCCGTTCCCGCAGGCGATTTTGCTGGCCAAGGCGGTGGGGCGTCCGGTGAAGGTGCTGTGGAGCCGCGAAGAAGAGTTCCTGCGCGATGCCGTGCGCCCGATGGGGGTGGCCCGTTTCCGCGCTGGTCTCGATGCCCACGGTCGGCCCGTCGCCCTGCATGGGGTGGCGGTCGGCGAAGGTCCTGCCGGGCGCTGGTTTGGTCGCAAGCCGGACAAGGTTGACAGCACGGCGGTCGAAGGCATCGCCGGAAAGGTTTATGACATTCCCCACCGGCGGGTTGGTCACATCCATGTTGATGACCCGGCGGTGATCGGCTTCTGGCGTTCGGTCGGTCATTCGATGAATGACTTCTTTTACGAATGCTTCTTTGACGAAATGGCCGATGCCGGGAAGCACGACCCCTATGAACTGCGGCGCGAGCTGCTGAAGAACAGCCCGCGCCATCGCACCCTGCTGGAAGCGGTGGCCGAGCTGGCCGGGGGCTGGCGGCGCGGTCCTTATACCGCCGACGATGGCAGCCAGCGCGCGCGCGGGGTGGCGATGGCCTCGCCGTTCGGCAGCGAAGTGGCAACGATGGCCGAAGTCTCGCTGAAGGATGGCGCGGTGGTGGTCCATACGGTGTGGGTGGCGATTGACCCCGGCAGCATCGTCAACCCGGCGGTGATCGAGGCGCAGGTGCGCTCGGCGGTGGCGCTGGGCTTGTCGGCGACCTTGCTGGAACAGGTGGTCTATGTCGATGGCATGCCGCAGGCCCGCAACTATGACCTCTATCCGATCCTGCCGCCGGACCGGATGCCCGAGGTGAAGGTGCGGATCGTGGAAAGCGGTGCGCCGATGGGCGGGATTGGCGAACCGGGCCTGCCGGGGGTACCGCCTGCGGTGGTCAACGCTCTGGCGGCGCTGACCGGGCATCGGGTGCGCAGTCTGCCGTTGTCCAAGGCGGTTCTGGGTAAGGCATAAAGACAAGAAAGCCCCGGTGTGGAAAGGCTATCCACACCGGGGCTTTCTTTTGACGGCACCGTTTCTTACGGAGCCTTGTGCGACAGCGGCGGCCCCAGCAGGGCCGGGCCCTGACTGGCCACCCGCGCATGGCCCATCACCTCGCTCAGCGGCTGCAGGCTGGCCGACAGGCGGCTGAAGGTGGCAGCCGCCGAGGCCAGTTGCTTCAGGTTCAGGCTGTCGAGCAGGGCGGTCAGGCCGTCCTGTTCCTCGGGGAACGGGCGCAGGTTGATCGGGGCATCCGGGTCAAGGCCGATTTCCTGCTTGGCCAGCCGGATGGCTTCGTATTGTCCGCCCAGTGTATCGACCAGCCCGACGTTCAGCGCATCGCTGCCGGTCCAGATGCGGCCACGGGCCACCTTGTCGACGATCTCGGGCGACAGGTGGCGCGAGGCTCCGACCTTTTCGGTGAAGTCACGATAGGCGTTGTCGACACCCTTTTCAAACTGGCTGCGCTGGACATCGCTAAAGCCATGGTGCGGGCTCCACATGGTGGCGTAATCCCCCAGCGCCACCGTTTCCCACGTCACATTCAGTTTGCTCCACATCTCCTGCAGCACCGGCTTGAAGGCATAAACGCCGATCGAGCCGGTAATGGTGGCCGGTTGCGCCACCACTTTGGAGGCGGGCAGGGCAACGAAATAGCCGCCCGAGGCCGCCATGTCGCCCATCGACACGATCACCGGGATCTCGGCTTCGCGCGCCAGCATCAGTTCGCGCCAGATGGTGTCCGAGGCGACGTACGAGCCACCGGGGCTGCTGATCCGCAGGACAATGGCCCGCACGTCGGGATCATTGGCCGCATCGTGGATGGCCTGCGCCACATCATCGCTGTTCTGGCCGTCACCGGGCATCACTTCGCCACGGGCAATCAGGCCGGTCACCTGAATCAGCGCGATATGGGGCATTTTGGCCCGTGCGGCCTGCTGTTCTTTCTGTCGGGCATCGACCACGCCGAGGTATTCGTCGAGGCTCATCCGCTCTTCGGCGCTGGTCTGGGTCTGGATGGCGTCGTCAGCCTGATCAGCATAGCCGATGTGGTCGATCAGCTTGTGCGACAGGGCATCGCGGGCAGACAGCGGCGCGCCGTCCAGCAGGTTGCCGACCTTTTCCTTGTCGAGACCGCTGTGTTTGGCAACGCCGTCGACCACCTGATCCCGCCAGCTTTCCAGCAGGCGCAGCAGGCTGATGCGGTGCGGCTCGCTCATGCTGTCGCGGGCGGCGCTGTCCATCGCATTCTTGTATTCCCAGCGGCGGACCAGTTCGGTGGAAATGCCCAGTTCTTTCAAGGCATTGTGTACAAAGGGAACTTCGATGCCAAAGCCGGACAGGCCCAGATCGCCTGACGGCTGAAGCCAGATGTCATCAAAGGCCGTTGCCAGATAATAGCTGTGGGTGCCGCCGCCTGCTTCGCCGATGGTCGGAGAAAAAACCTGCGTTGGCTTGCCACTGGCGTGGAACCGCCCGATGGCATCGCGCAGTTCCTGCACCTCGGCCATCGACAGCGGAGAGTCCGACAGCGTGGCCTGCAAACCGACCACCCGTGGGTCGGCTGCGGCGCTGTCAATGGCGGTGATGGCCCGTTGCAAGGTGGTGGTCGGTGTGCCGAACGCCGCGCGCCATGGCTCGTCGTCGCGTTCGGGCATCGGGGCATCAAGGTCCAGCGCCAGCACAAAGCGGTCACTTTCCTTGTAGACGGCTTCGGCACCGCCAAACGACCCCAGGGTGTGCAGGATTCCCCAGCCAGCGCCGGCGATCAGGACAGCGATCAGGCCGATCACCGCAAACAAGATGGTGACGGCCTTGCCAATCAAGCGCATGGGAAACCCTCCTTCCGCTAAAGCCGATCTGTAACGACAGGTCTGTCTTTCGGTTTATGGGGCGAAGGGCTGCCCGTCAAGGTTTCCTGTCGCGGACAGGCACCTTTCCGCCTGAAGGGGACGAAATCCCCTCCAGATCAGGATGTTCAGGTCGCCTGGCCGATCATCGGCAGCCCGGCGGCCTGCCATGCCAGAATACCGCCGGTCAGGTTGTAAACCGGGGTGCGGCCGGTCATCATCGCCACCTGTGTGGCATCGGCGGACCGACGGCCAGAACGGCACATGATCACCGTTGGCTTGCCGTTGGCGTCGGGGATGGCGAGCGGGTCAAAGGACGACAGCGGCAGCAACAGGGCTTGCGGCAGGCGGGCCTGATCCCATTCGGCCTGTTCACGGACGTCAATCAGCAGAACGTCGTCTTTTTCCAGCCATTCATTAAGGGTGGTGACGGAAATCTCGGGCAGGCTCATGGTGGTCTCCTGAGGACGGGGGATGGCGGCAGGACCGAACAAAAAGGCACAACGATCCTGTCGGGCTTTGTCCAGTGTGATAGCCCACTCTTTGGGGCAGGCTCAATTAAAAAACTTTTCTGACAGACCCCGGATAACGGTGATTTCATGATCGTCAGGTTTGGCTTTCTGCTAGAGAACAGGCTATAGAGTGCGTCGGGACAATGCCGCGACAGGCGTTCCTGGGCCGCGACAGGCGTTCCCGGGCAGAAATACCGTCATCACACAGGCTTGGGACTGGCCCGGTTCGCTCTGAACCGGCGGATGTCTGGCCGGATGACTTTTGATGTGGGTGCCGGAAAGGAGACCGCGATGCTGACCGTTTACATTCCTGGCCCCACGGGACTGATTACGTTTGCGCCGGTTCCCGGCGAACCGGTCCCGCACGAAGCGGTGTGGATTGACCTGCTCAATCCCCAGCAGGCCGAGGTCATGCGGGTCGAAGAAGTGTGTGGGCTGGAGCTGCCGACCCGTGAAGAAATGCAGGAAATCGAAGTGTCCAGCCGTCTGTATCAGGAAGACGGTGGCATGTTCCTGACCGCGACCGTCCTGTCGCAGTCAGAAAGCGATCATCCCGAAACAACGGCGGTGACCTTCATTCTGGCCGGTGACCGGCTGGTAACGGTCCGCCACGCCGAACCCAAGCCGTTCCGCGCCTTTGCCCTGCGTGCCTTGCGGCAATCGTCGCTGCGGCGGGCCGATCAAATCCTGCTCGGGCTGCTGGAAGCGGTGATCGACCGGGCCGCCGATATTCTGGAACGGGTGACCAGCGATGTGGACAGCCTGTCGCGCGAGGTGTTCGAGCATTCGCGGGAAACCGGGGAAAACATCCGCGACTTTCAGGAAATCCTGCGTCATGTCGGCCAGACCGGCAACGTGTCCAGCCGGGCCTCGGACAGTCTGATGTCGATTGGTCGCCTGCTGGCTTTTCTCAGTCAGGGGATCCCGGTGCAGTCCACCAAGGGGGTCGCCAAGGATGCCCGGACGCAGGTGAAAGTGATGTGGCGCGACGTGCAGTCGCTGATTGATCACGCCAACTTTCTGGCCGGAAAGATCACCTTCCTGCAGGATGCGACGCTGGGGATGATCAGCATCGAACAGAACGCCATCATCAAGATTTTCTCGGTGGTGGCGGTGATCTTCCTGCCGCCGACGCTGGTCGCCAGTATCTATGGCATGAACTTTCAGGTGATGCCGGAACTGGAATGGCGGCTGGGCTATCCGTGGGCCCTGTTCCTGATGCTGGTGTCGGCGGTGCTGCCGTACCTGTATTTCAAGCGCAAGCGCTGGCTTTAGAGTCTTAACAGGGTGCGTTAGAGCATTTTCAAGTTGACCGTCTCCGGTCAACGGCTCGGAAAATGCGGCACTAAAAGGAAAGAGCGTTTTCGCTCGGTATGAAAACGCTCTAAATCTGGCGCAGGCATACTGGTCTGACCTTTTGGTTTGCCGCAGTCATGATGCGCAAAACCACTTCCCGCTTTTCGCAGAAACAATGCTCGGGCAGACTCGGGACTTGGGTGCTGTTTTTGCATCAGACGGTAGCGGCACCATGATCCGGTCCTCTACGACTTTCGTCTTTTTTCGTGACATTCATGATTATCCTCTACCGCTATCCAAGGGACGCCCTGGATGACGCAATCAGGCGTTCTGCCTTGAGGAACAATCCCCTATCAAAAGAATAATCGTTCTTACTCATGTCAAGTTATCGTAACCCTTCATACAGCTCTGTGTCGTTGGTATACCAGGGCAGACAACCAGCGTGTCCAGCAAGACATGTGAAACTTGATTTTTGTTTCTTTTACAGTGGGCTACGACATTCTTTGAAGAAAATGGACCATGGTATATACAGTGAGGTCATGGCAATATGAAAACGGCACGCTTCTTGATATGAGTGGAGGGGGCCCCGTCTGTCTGCCCCTCCTGACTTCAGCCCCCCCCCATCCTGACCGTATGGTCCTGATCGGGGGGCGTGCGTGCGTTCCAGCAACAGGGCGTCTTCCTGCAAGGACACAGCCTGCCCTTGCGTTCGGGGATGCTCTGCTGCCGTGCAATAGAGGCGCTCGTTTCCGTGAAACAGGGTTTGCCTGATTCGACCATCTTCTGGAGTGTTTTCTCGACGATTGAAAACACTCTACGCTTTTAGTGCCGCATTTTCCGGGCCGTTGACCGTCAACAGTCACCTTGAAAATGTCTGGGACCGTGCCGTATGCGCAAGGATAAGACCGGCGCAGAAAATCAAAGGGAATACCGGTGTGAAATCCGCTCTCGCCCCGTACGCTGACAGTCGAAGTGCCGTGCCGACCCTGGCAACGGCCACCATCACCATGAACATTCTGGGGCTGGCCTTGCCGCTGGCCCTGTTGCAGGTCTATGACCGCATCATTCCGGCCAGCTCGGTGGGAACCCTCGCCGTGCTGATCCTCGGCGTGGTCATCGCCATGGTGATGGAAAACGTTTTGCGACTGGCGCGCAGCACCACCACCAGCTGGATGGGGGCCCGCTTTGAACATCTGGCCAGTTGTGCGGCATTTGACCGCCTGCTGACCGCCCCGATCCACAAGGTCGAAGCGACCGGGACCGGCGAGCAGCTGGAACGCATGTCGGCGATCGGTGCCCTGAAGGATTTCTACGCCGAGCAGGGGTTGGGGGTCTTCCTTGACCTGCCGTTCGTCCTGCTGTTCCTTGCCATCATCGGCCTGCTGGCCGGGTGGCTGGTGCTGGTACCACTGATCCTGCTCGGTGCCTTTGCCGTGGTGATGTACTTTGATGGCGAGAAGCTGAAGAACGCCGTTGCCGATTACAACGTCGTCCGTGATCGTCGGCTGAACTTTGTGATCGAGGCGCTGGGCGGCATCCACACCATCAAGTCGATGGCGATGGAAAGCCAGATGCTGCAACGCTATACCCGCCTGCAGGAAGCCGTCGCCAATGCCGACCATGTCGTTGTTCACCGCAACACCTGGGCGTTGACCCTGTCGACCCTGTTTTCACAAGGCACCACCATTGCCGTGGCCTCCTTTGGCGCGCTGGTGGTCATTCATGGTGATCTGACCGTCGGGGGGCTGGCCGCCTGTACCCTGCTGTCTGGCCGGGCCTTGCAGCCGGTGCAGCGGGCGATCAGCATGTGGACCCGCCTGCAATCGATCCGTCTGCATCAGGCCCGCGCGGAAGAGTTGTTTGCGCTGGAAGCCCCCGAAGTCCCCGCCAAGCCGTTGCCGACGGCCAACCTGCGCGGTGCGATCACCCTGCAAAACGTCTCGTTCCGCTATGACCGCGATCTGCCGGACGTGTTCCACGATGTTTCGATCGATATCGCCGCCGGGGAATGCATCGGGATCACCGGCACCAACGGCTGTGGCAAATCGACCCTGCTGGGATTGATGCGCGGCGTGCTGGCCCCCACCGAAGGCGCCGTCCTGCTCGATCACCAGCCGATCACCGCCTATAGCCAGAACGACCTGAAACGCGGCGGTATCGCCTATCTGCCGCATCAGGTCTCCCTGTTCCGTGGCAGCATCGTTGAAAACCTGACCATGTTCCGCCCGGAACTGCGCAATGCCGCGATGGAGGTCGCCCATGCCATCGGGCTGGATGACGTGGTGGCGACCTTGCCGCAGGGCTTTGACACGCCGATTGCCGATGGTGCCGCCGATGCGATGCCGCGTGGTATTCGCCAGCGAATCGCCATCACCCGCGCGCTGACCTATCGCCCGCGCATCATCCTGTTCGACGAAGCCAACACCGCCATTGACGGCCCCGGCGACGAACGCCTGCGGCAATATCTGGAGGGCCTGAAGGGGCATTCCACGCTGGTTCTGATCACCCTGCGCCCGTCGTTGCTGAAACTGGCGGACCGTCGCTTTGACATCAGCGGCACGACGCTGGTCCAGCGTGAAGACCCCGGTCTGGTCGGTACCCGCCGGGGCCCGCCGGACAAGCCTGCCGCCGTGACCGGTCCTTCTGTCGTCCCCCCATCCACCCCGACCCCCGCCAGCGGAGGGAGCCAGCCATGATCAACGCCCTGCAGGAAACCACCGCAACGGAAATCAGCTGGGCGACCCGCAGCAGCTCGAACGAACTGCGCCCGGAGCAGGTGGTGAGCGGTTCGCTCGGCAGCTTCAAGGCGCTGACCGACCTTGCCGCCTGTCTGCTGCCGTTGCTGAAAGAACTGAGCTGGGATGGTGACCCTCGCCACCTGATGGAGGCAATGCCGCACTTTGCCGACAAGCTGGACCTGACCGACCTGTTGAACGTGATGGCCAATCTGGGCTATTCCAGTCGTTCCCTGCCGCTGAACCTGCGCGGTATGGACCCCCGGCTGGCACCCTGCCTGTTCCTGCCCGACGATGGGCCGGCGATGGTGGTGGTCAGTCGTGATGGCGCGGCGATCAACGTCTATGACGGGGAAACCCGCAACTATCAGCAACTGGACCAGCCGTCGATCAATGGCCGGGCGTTTGTGTTCAACAACGCTCCTGACTGGGAACGGGAACAGGATGCCATTGGCCGTGGCAGTTACGTCTGGCATGTGATTGGCCGGTTCCGTCCGCTGATCCTGCGGGCGCTGGGGACCAGTCTGGCCATCAACCTGCTGGTGCTGGCCACGCCGGTGTTCATCTCCTCGGTTTATGACAAGGTGATCGGAACCGGCTCGCAGACCATGCTGTGGTTCCTGCTGGGTGGCATTTCGATTGCCATTCTGGGTGATATTGCCCTGAAAGCGGTGCGCGCCCGCATGATTGCCCACTTTGGCGCGCGTCTGGACCACATTCTGGGGCGGGCGGTGCTGCAGCGCATCCTGTTTCTGCCTCCGGCCTATACCGAACTGGCCAATATCAGTGCGCAGGTCGCCCGGCTGAAGGACTTTGAGGTCATCCGCGAGTTCTTTACCGGACCGATGGCCACTGTTGCCTTTGAAATTCCCTTTACCGTGCTGTTCCTGTTTGCCATGGCGGCGATGGCCGGGCCGCTGGTGTTTGTTCCGCTGGTCGGCATGGTTCTGTTCATGGCGCTGGTCTTTGGTTTGCGCCCGACCATGCGGCGGTATGTGGCCGAAGCCTCGCGTGCCGGGTCCCGCCGACAGCAGTTTCTGGTCGAGTCGATCTCCAAGCTGCGGGATATCCGCGATACCGGGGCCGAAGACGTCTGGCGGACCCGCTACCGCGAGCTGACGGCAGCGGCGTCGATCAAGGGTTATGCCAGCGCCAGCATCAGCACCGTCTCGCAGGTCACCTCGCAGGCCCTGATCGTCTGCACCGGCCTCGCCACTCTGGGCTGGGGGGTTCATCGCGTGCTGGCGGGTGACCTGACCGTGGGGGGGCTGGTGTCATCGATGACGCTGGTGTGGTGGATCATGCGCCCCTTGCAGGCAGGCTTTACCGCCCTGACCCAGATGGAGCGTGTGCGCGACAGTGCCAACCAGATCGACCGCCTGCTGGCGGTGCGCCCGGAACGGGCCGATGGCGAACGGCCGCGTCCGATCCAGCAAATTCAGGGGCGGGTGACTTTCAGCAATACCTCGATGCGCTATATTGCCGAAGCCGATCCGGCGGTGATCGGCATCAACCTGCAAATCGAACCGGGTGAAATCATCGGGATCGTTGGTCCCAACGGCTCGGGCAAGTCAACCATCCTGAAACTGGTGCTGGGGCTGTACCGTCCGCAGGCGGGCAGCGTTCGTCTGGACGGGGTGGATATCCGCCAGATTGACCCGATCGAAATGCGCCGCTCGATTGCCTATGTCCCGCAGCAGTGCGAAGTGTTCTTTGGCACCATCGCCCAGAACCTGCGGCTGGCCAGTCCGGCGGCGTCGGATGAAGAGCTGGAATGGGCCTGTTCCGAGGCCGGGGTTCTCGAGGATATCAAGGCCCTGCCAAAGGGCTTCTGGACCCGCGTCGGGGACGGGAAAACCCAGGCCATTCCCTCGCACATGATGCAACGCCTGTCGCTGGCCCGTGCCTATCTGAAACGGGCGCCGGTCACGCTGTTTGACGAACCGGCCAACGGGCTGGATTTTGTTGGCGACCAGCAATTCATGAAAGTTCTCGAACGTATGCGCGGTAATAGTACTGTATTTCTGGTGACCCATCGCCCCAGCCATTTGAAACAATGCGATCGGGTTATTGTGATGCAGCAAGGTCAGGTCCGCATGGTTGGTCCGGCCCAGCAGGTTCTGGAACGGCTGCCTCCCGGTGTTTTCTAACCAGAAACATCTTATCCGTTTCGTTTTACTGATATCCATCGTCATTAAGGCGGTACTTAGAACTATAGGACAGGTTGGCAGGGTATCTGCGACCGGGGTACACTCCCCCCTGAAAGTAGGAACAGCAGGCAATGCAATTAGAACATTCCAATGGCACGGGGGCTGCCCCGCAGGTGATTGAACGAGGCGGGCGGCAGCTCCGGTTCCTCGCACAGTCTGTTTTGCTTGAGGAAATGGGGGTGTCCCACCTGGCCCGGATGGTGGTCTATATCGTCACCGGTCTGGTTGCAGCCTTCATCGTCTGGTCCAGCTTCACACACATTCAGGAAATTGCCTCGGCGTCCGGCTCGATCGTCCCGAAGTCCTCGGTCCATACCGTCCAGCATCTGGAAGGCGGGATCGTCAGTCAGATTTTGGTGCAGGAACGCCAGATGGTCGAAGCCGGTCAGCCGTTGGTCCGACTGGACCCGGCCCAGGCCGCCGCCGATGTCGAGCAAATCAAGGCCCGCCGGGCTGGCCTGCAGCTGCGCGCCGAGCGACTGCGCGCCTTTGCCACCGGTCGCGCCCCGGATTTCAGCTTTGTCGAACCGCGCTTTGTCCACCTGATCACCGACCAGTCGGCGATCAACATCGCCAATCTTGATCGCTGGAAGACCCAGATCGAAGTGATCAAGGGCGAAATCGCGCAAAAGACCGAGGAAATCCGCTCGGCAAAAGATCAGCAGGACGCCACCAGACGTCAGATTTCGCTGTTGAGCGAAGAAGTCCAGATGCGCAAGACCCTGTTCGAGGCGGGCCATTCCAGCAAGGTTGCCTATTACGACGCAAAACGGTCACTGGCCGCCGTCGAAAGCGAACTGCATCGTCTGGAAGGACAGGAACGGACCGCCCGCGAAGCGATCAGCGAGCTGGATCACCGCCTGAAGGATCTGGATTCCACCCAGCGGCAGGATGCCCTGAACGAACTGGGGACGGTAACTGCCGAACTGGCGCAGGTGGAAGAAAGCCTGATCCGCGCTGATGATCGTGCCAAGCGGCTGACAATTGACTCGCCGGTGCGCGGCTTTGTGCAAAACCTGCAGGTCAAGACCATCGGGGGAGTTGTTCCGGCGGGCGGGGTGCTGATGGACATCGTGCCGGTCGATGACGAATTGCTGGTCGAGGCGCGCATCAGCACCCGTGATCGTGGCCACGTCCATGAAGGACAACAGGCGTCGATCAAGGTAACCACCTATGACTTTGTGCGCTATGGCGCTGTTCACGGGGTGGTCACCGCCTTGTCGGCAACCACCTTCGTCGATGAAAAGGATGGTCAGCCCTATTACAAGGCGATCATTGCACTCGATCGTCCGTGGGTGGAATCCCAGGACAACCGCCTGCTGCCGGGGATGACCGTCCAGGCGGACGTGATCACCGGCGACAAGACGTTGCTGCAGTATCTGTTGAAACCGATTTACGTGTCGCTGGCCCACGCGTTCCACGAACGCTAAGGCCCGCGCACCGACACTGCAGGATGGTTGCCAGACTTTGGTGACGGACGGCAACCACCCTGCACAGCACGCTTTTCACTTTGGGGACTGACCGGTGCCACTGGCACCTTGGGGACGGGATGGAGACGACCAATGGCTGACGAAACTGAACTGAACGCCGCGCAGACCTCCTCCACCGACAGCAATGGGGTGGATGCAGAAAGCGGCGTCAGCGAGCTCGACGCATTTCATCTCCATGGCAAAGGGAACAGCGCCCTCGAAGACGCCGAAGAGCAGAGCCTGTCCGACGGGGACAATGGCGATGACCTGATGAACAACGCCAACATCCAGACTGGACGGCGTGACACTTTTGAAAGCATTCTGGCTGCCGGGGTCCCGCAAGGGGCGGCAGAGGGCGATACCGTCGACGTCGCCCAGGACAGCTATACCCCCAGCGAGGCCGACAACGGTGTGGCGGCTGACTTTTCGGCTCCGCCGGTGGTGACCTCGGTTACTCCGGCTCCGCCGCTTGAGGTGGCGGATGAGGCTGCTCCGCCGACCATCGACACTGCGATCTCCCTGCCCGAAGCCACTGTCCTGCCCACCGCAGCCCTGCCTGCCGATGATGTGGTCGCCGACACCGGAGCTGTTGCCGCTGCCGTGGCAGACATCACGACGGATACCTCCACCCCCGTTGAAACGACCACCGCCGCTCCCGAAGACAACGACCCGGTTGCCCAGGCCCCGACACTGATCATCTCTCCGGCCTCTGGCGTCGAAGACGAGCCGCTGAAACTGACCATCACCGCTGGCCTGAATGATACGGATGGTGGTTCGGAAACCATCAGCATCGTCATGCGGGATGTTCCCGCCGATTTCAGCTTTGTGAACAGCAATGGCGACCCGGTTGGAACCCTGAACGCCGATGGCAGCTGGTCGTTTACCACCACCGAATTGCAAGACCTGTACCTGTCTCGCCCTGACAATTACAGCGGCGATCTGACCTTCAGCATCACCGTCACCTCGACGGAAATCGGTGGATCAACCAGCTCTGTCACCCAGTCGCTGTCCGTCCATGTCGAAGCGGTTGCCGACACTGCAACCCTGACGGCGCAGGACAGCGCCGGGACGGAAAATTCGTGGATTTCGCTCGATGTCGAGACCGGCCTGGTCGACACCGACGGGTCGGAAAGCCTGAGCGTCTACATCACCGGCGTGCCGGATGGTGCCACCCTGAATCACGGGACGATGCTGACCAGCGCGGTGACGTTGGAAGATGGCACCACCTTCCCGGCAGGCACCTGGGTTCTGTCCAGCAGCGACGTGAGCGGCCTGCAGGTGTTGCCCGCGACCAATGATTCTGCTGACTTCCAGCTTCAGGTCTATTCGGCAACCACCGAAAGCATGAACGGTGACGTGGCTGTTTCGGGACCGGCAACCATCAACGTTGATGTCGGTGTGGTTGCCCCGACCGTCGAAGGCACCTCGACCGCCACCGAAGACAGCTGGTCGCCGCTGACCCTGTCGGCGAGCGTCAATGCGGCTGATGGCAGCGAAAGCATGACCGTCACCCTGACCAACCTGTCGGATGGCGCCATCCTGCGGCAAGCCAGCACCGGCACCATTCTGACACCGAACGCTGATGGCTCGTACACCATCACCGGCATGCTCGATGATCTGGAAGTGCGCTGGGATTCCAGCAGCCACCTGAACAGCGATGCCAATATCGAATTCGATATCACAGCGACAGTTACGGACGTTGATGTTGGAACCTCGCTGGAAACCGACCGCGATACCAACAGCACCACCGTCCACATGGTGGTCGATGTGGTGGCCGTTGCCGACAGTGTGAACCTCGGTGGGCTGACCGCTGCCAGCGACGAAGACACCTCGGTGGCGCTGAATCCGACCATCCAGCTGACCGACACCGACGGCTCGGAAACGCTGACCGGCACCGTTGATCTGGTGTTCGGCGCTGACGATCAGGCGGCAGGCAAGGTGATGATCAACGGCGTCGAAGCGCCGTATACCACCAATGCCGACGGCTCGATCACCTATCATCTTGATGCCTCGCTGTTCACGCTCGACAGCAGCACCAACACCTACAGCCTGACCGATGCCGGGTCGGTGACCTTTGCCCCGACCGGCAATTCTGACGCTGACGTCACCTATGACCTGTCGGCCACCACGCTGGACCACGACGGTTCGACCAAGACCACCACCGGTGAAGGCACCATCACCATCACTGCCGTTGCCGATGCGGTGGTGTTGACCGCCAGCGATGGCGGCAACGAAGACACCTCTGTCGCCCTGAACCCGACCATTCAGCTGACCGACACCGACGGCTCGGAAACGCTGACCGGCACCGTTGATCTGGTGTTCGGCGCCGATGATCAGGCCGCAGGCAAGGTGATGATCAACGGCGTCGAAGCGCCGTACACCACCAATGCCGACGGTTCGATCACTTATCACCTCGACGCTTCGCTGTTCACGCTGGATACCGCGACCCACACCTACAGCCTGACCGACGCTGGCTCGGTGACCTTTGCGCCGACCGGTAATTCGGACGCCGACGTCACCTATGACCTGTCGGCCACCACGCTGGATCACGACGGCTCGACCAAAACCACCACCGGCGAAGGCACCATCACCATCACCGCTGTTGCCGACAGTGTGAACCTCGGTGGCCTGACCGCGGCCAGCGATGAAGACACTTCGGTGGCGCTGAATCCGACCATCCAGTTGACCGACA
>Ga0209373_10002666_pt1 | contig 17430 bp, 10 predicted proteins | sample Higcelweek5metaG_FD_187173 | JGI IMG/M metagenome (GOLD analysis project Ga0209373, IMG submission 187173) | Freshwater pond sediment microbial communities from the University of Edinburgh, under environmental carbon perturbations - High... | ecosystem: Environmental > Aquatic > Freshwater >... | reverse complement strand
ATATGGCAAAAAAACAACAAGAAGAAAAGAAAAGTGGCATAAACTCCAGTGAGTTTAATAGCGCAATCACTCAGATCTGTGAAGAGAAGGGAATCAATAAGGAGAAAGTTATGCAAACAGTCGAAGCTGCACTGGCTGCTGCTTATAAGAAAGATTATGGAAAGAAAAGTCAAAACATCAGAGCAGAATTAAGTGAAGTTTCTGGTGGTGTTAAATTTTTCTTGATTAAGGAGGTAGTAGATGAAACAGTAAGAGAGTTTGTGATTATTGAAGAGGATGATGAAAAAGAAGAGAAAGATAATAAAAAAGAGGTCGTTATGGAAATAAAAGAAGAAAGATGTGAGGATGGTGAAGAAAAGTTGGCTCGCTTTAATCCAGAAAGAGATATAAAGCTTGAAGATGCTTTAAAAATTAAGAAAGATGCAAAAATTGGAGATATTATTGAAACAGAATTAGAGACTCAAGAAAACTATGGAAGAGTAGCGGCTCAAACCGCTAAGCAGGTTATCATCCAAAGAATTAGGGAGGCTGAAAAGGATGCAATGTATGAAGAGTATAAAGAAAAAGAAGGAGAAATTTTAAATGGAACTATTCAGAGAATTGAAGGTCAAAATATATTTATCGATCTTGGCAAGGCAACTGGAATCCTTTTTCCTTCAGAGCAAGTTAAGGGTGAGGATTACAAAATAGGACAAAGACTTAAAGTTTACTTAGGAAAAATTGAATCAGACAATCGAGGTCCTGGAATTATCTTGAGCAGAACTCATCCCGATATGGTAAAGAGACTTTTTGAGCTTGAAGTTCCAGAAATATTTTCTGGTACAGTTGAAATTAAAGCTATCTCTAGAGAGGCTGGAAGCAGAACAAAGATTGCTGTAATTGCCAAAGAAGATGGAATTGACCCAATTGGATCATGTGTGGGACAAAAAGGAACTAGAGTGCAAGCGATAATTGATGAATTAGGGGGAGAGAAAATTGATATTATTGAATGGAATGAAAATATTGAAAAATTTATTTCAGCGTCACTTAGCCCGGCTAAGGTATTGGCTGTTAAAATTAGTAATGAGGCTGAAAAAGAGGCTATCGCTGTTGTTCCTGAGGAGCAACTTTCATTAGCAATCGGGCAACGTGGTCAAAACGTAAGATTGGCTGCTAAATTAACAACTTGGAAAATTGATGTAGTTGGTGATAAAAAGGAAGAGGTTGTGGCAGTAGATAAAAAAGAAAAATCTGAGGCAGTAGAGGCTCCAGTAGCTATTGAAGCAACAACAGATGAAGTTGTGGAAAAAGAAGAAGAAAAATAATTAAAATAATTTTTTAAGTTAGATAAAAATATGAACCTTTTACATGATTTAAGTTCTGGAGATAAAATTCCTAAACTCATTAACGTTATTATCGAGATTCCAAAAGGATCAAAAAATAAATACGAAATTGACAAAGAGACTGGTCTGATAAAATTAGATAGAGCAATGAAGACCTCCCAAGATTATCCATTTGATTATGGATTTGTGCCTCGCACCTACTGGGATGATGGCGATGCTTTGGATGTAGTGGTTTTAACTACTTATCCACTTCATCCTGGAATCCTAGTAGAGGCTCGACCAGTGGGGATAATGAAAATGATTGACGGAGGAGAAAGTGATGATAAAATTATTAGTGTTCCAAAGGATGATCCAAGATGGGATAATGTTAAGGACATTAAAGATGTAAACCCTTATACACTTAAGGAGATCCGTCATTTTTTTGAGACTTATAAGGTTATTGAGAATAAAAAGGTGGAAATTAGTGGATTTGGTGGGGCAGATAAGGCTCAGCAAGCTATAGAGAAATCTATCAAGCTGTATAATAATAAATTTAATAAGTAGAAGTTTTTATGGAAATCAAGAAATTGCCAAAATCAAAAGTGGAGTTTAAAATTGTCATTGCTTGGGATAACTGGAAAGATTTTTTAGATGAAGCTGTTAGTCAAATATCAAAGGATGTTAAAATTCAAGGTTTTCGTTCTGGAAAAGCCCCTAAGAATGTAGTGGAACAAAAGGTTGGAAAAGATTTAATTTTAAGTACTGCTGCCGAATATGCAATTAAGAAAAATTATGCTAAAGAGGTGGCAAAACTTAATCTAGAGGCCATTGGTTCTCCGCAAATAAGCATCGCAAAGTTAGCAGAGGGAAACGATCTTGAATTTATTGTAGTAACAGATGTAATGCCAAAGATAGAGCTTAAAAATTGGGAGAGCGATGTTAAGAAGGTAAACGCTAAACACGCCAGTGAAAAGACAGAAGTGGCCGATGACGATGTAATGCAGGAGTTAGAAAAACTAGCCAAAAGTAGGGCAAAGCTTGTAACTGTAAAAAGAGAAGCTAAAAAAGATGATTCAGTGGTTTTAGATTTTGAGGTCAAAAGAGATGGTGTAATAATAGAAGGCGGAAGCGCCAAAAATCATAGTCTTATTTTAGGTAGCAATGTTTTCATCCCTGGATTTGAAGAAGAAATTATCGGATTAAAAGAGGGGGCAGAAAAAAGTTTTGAATTAAGTTTTCCAAAAGAATATCATGAAAAAAGTTTAGCTGGAAAGAAAGCTCAATTTGATATTAAATTAAATCTCGTTCAAGAGAGAGAGATTCCAAAATTAGATGATGAATTTGCTAAATCTTTAGGTAGCTTTAAGGACTTGGCTGAATTAAAGAAAAATATTAAAAATGGAATGAAAAAAGAGAAGGAATTTAATGATCAAGAAAAGAGAAGAGCTGACATCATTGAATCCTTGGTTGAAAAGTTATCAGTAGAAGGTGATTTTCCAGAAATTTTAATACATGAAGAAACTCATAAGATGCTTCATGAATTAGAGTCACAGATACAGCAGATGGGTATGAAGCTAGAGGACTATCTAGGAAAAATGGGCAAAACAATTGATGATTTAGAAAAAGATTGGGAACCTCAGGCAATAAAGAGAATTAAAGCGGCCTTGGTTTTAGAGGAGCTTATTAAGGAAAAGGAAATCGAGATTTCTTCAGAAAAAATAGAAGAAGCTATGAATAAAACTCTTCAATATTATAAGAATGAGAAAGATATTAAAAACAAGATTGATATGAAGAGACTTTATGATTATACTAAGGGAATGTTAAGAAATGAGGAAATTCTAAAAACATTAGAAAAAATGTAACTAAGAATCAAAATTCAAATAGATAATGTTTGAGATTTGATTTTGTAAAATTATGAACAATAAAATTTCAAACCAATATTTAATACCAACTGTAATTGAAAAAACAAGTTATGGTGAGAGGGCTTATGATATTTATTCTAGGCTATTAAAAGATAGAATTATATTCATTGGTTCTCCAATTGAGGATGGTATGGCGAATGCTGTTATTGCTCAGTTGTTATTTTTGGAATCACAAAATTTAAAGGAGGATATTAAGATTTATATAAATTCTCCTGGTGGCGTTGTGACTTCAGCTTTGGCTATTTACGACACGATGCAATATGTTAAGCCTGATATCCAAACTATTTGTGTGGGCTTGGCTGCATCAGCGGCTTCATTGCTTTTGGCTGCTGGTACAAAAGGTAAGCGAATGATTTTGCCCAATGGGGAAGTTATGATACATCAGGTAATGGGTGGCGCACGTGGTCAGGCAACAGATATTGATATTCATGCACGTCAAATTTTAAAGACAAAAAAGAAACTTAATGAAATAATGGCTAAGCACACTGGTCAAAAAATTAGTAAAATAGAAGAAGACACAGAGAGAGATTATTTTATGAGTTCTCAAGAGGCTAAAAAGTATGGAATAGTAGATAAAATTATTCAATAATTTTTTTGGAAATTTATGAAAAGGTGGTATAATTTGTATATCACTTTTTTATTTTATAAATAAAAAATCTTGTTTAAAATAAAACTAAAATAAAAATATGGCAAAGTTTCTATATGTAGCAAAAAATTACGAGGGTGAGGTTAGAACTGGAGAGCTAGTGGCTAAAGATGAGCAGGGAGTAGCTCAGCAATTAAAGGCTGAGGGTTTTTTGGTTACATCAGTTAAAGAAAGTGAAGACACTGGAGAAAATCCCAAGGTAGCATTTATGGATAGATTTACTAAGATTGCTCTAAAGGATAAAATGATGTTTGCTAGAAATTTAAGTGTGATGATTAGTTCAGGTTTAACTATCTCTAAGGCGATTAAAAATCTAGCTGATCAGATGGAAAATAAAAAGCTCAAGCAGATATTGAATACAATTCATGAAGAAATTAAAGCGGGAAAAAATTTGTCTGATGCAATGGCTAAATATCCAGGGGTTTTTAATGAACTTTTCGTTAATATGGTTAAAATTGGTGAAACAGGTGGAAATTTAGATGAGACATTGAATATTATTGCTGTTCAATTAGAAAAGGAGCATGCTTTGCTTAGTAAAGTTAGGGGTGCACTTATGTATCCAGCTGTGATAATGGTTGCTATGGGTGGCGTGGGTATACTGATGTTGACTTATGTTCTTCCTCAGCTTACTGGAGTTTTTAAGGATATGGACGTGGAGCTTCCAGTTGCTACACAATTTATCATAGATGCTAGTGATCTTTTTAAGGAACATAGTATCTTAGTCTTGTCATTTTTTGTTATGAGTGGTTTTTTATTAAAATTCGGAATAAAAACTAAAAATGGAAAAAAATTTGTTAGTTTTATTTCACTTAAGCTCCCAGCTATTAATAATATAGTAATAAAAACTAACTGTGCTAGATTTTCAAGAATTTATAGTTCTCTCCTAAGGAGTGGGGTGACTTCTCTGGATGCTTTAAAAATAGTCTCCAACACTTTATCTAATTATTATTATAAGAAGGCTCTCAGGGAGAGTATAAGAGAAATTCAAAAAGGAATTGATTTGAGTAAGGTCATTGGACAAAATCCAACTATTTTTCCAGTTTTAGTTAGGCAAATGCTTGAGGTTGGTGAACAAACTGGGGAAACTGAAATGATTTTATTAAAAATGGCAGAATTTTATGAAGATGAAGTTAATCAAGTAACAAAAAATATTTCATCTATTGTTGAGCCTGTTTTAATGTTATTTATGGGTATAGCAGTTGGATTTTTTGCAGTAGCGATGCTTCAGCCTATGTATGGATTGATGGAAAATATTAAATAATCATTGACAATATAAGAAAATTATAATAGTATTTTATAAGTGTTTAAAAATATATCGCGGGGTAGAGCAGTCTGGCAGCTCGTCTGGCTCATAACCAGGAGGTCGCCGGTTCGAATCCGGCCCCCGCAACAGATTTAATTAAGCAAACATTGTTTCGGTTTTTTTTACTGAGTATTGGCAGGGTAGCTCAGATGGTTAGAGCGCAGGACTCATAAGCCTGAGGCCGTGAGTTCGATTCTCACCCCTGCTACTAGCATTTTGTTTTTATAGATGATTGAAAAGTTTGCAATAAAGTTAAATAATGGGGGCGTAGCTCAGCTGGTTAGAGCGATTGCCTGTCACGCAATAGGTCGCCGGTTCGAGTCCGGTCGCTCCCGCAAAATAAGCGCATCTAAACGATGTGTTTTTATTTTTTGACAAATAGTCTAAATTAAACTATAGTACAGTAAGCTAATAAGTAATTAAATAATTGTTTTTTTGAAAGAAGCTTAGCTTGAAACCTGAAATTTGGAATAATTTATTTTAAATTATCGCAAATTCCTTGTTTCAAGAATCTTTCAAAAAATAAAGTAATATATGGAAGAAAAAAAATGGTCCCTTCAAATTGGGGGCAGAGAACTAAATATTTCAACCGGACTACTGGCTAAGCAAGCTAGTGGTGCAGTTAAGGTTAGTTATGGCGATACAGTTGTTTTGGCTACAGCGGTTATGCGTGAAAAAGCATCTGGAAATATGGGATATTTCCCTTTGATGGTGGATTACGAAGAGCGTTATTATGCCGCGGGTAAAATTAAGGGTTCTAGATTTATAAAAAGAGAAGGTCGCCCATCAGACGAGGCAGTTTTAACTGGTAGAATGGTGGACAGAACAATTAGACCGTTATTTAACGGAAGAATGAGAAACGAAGTGCAAGTTATAATAACCGTACTTTCTATTGATGGAGAAAATGATCCTGATATCGTATCAATGATAGCCGCATCGTATCAATGATAGCCGCCTCCGCCGCTCTTTCTATTTCTAATATTCCTTGGGATGGACCAATTGGAGCAGTTAAGGTTGGAAAAATTAATGGAGAATTAGTTTTGAACCCGATTAATGGAGATCTTAAAGATGGAGATTTGAATTTGGTAATGGCAGGAACAGCAGAGAAGACTAATATGATAGAGGCGGCCGCTAAGGAAGTTCCAGAAGAGGAAATTTTAGAAGCTTTTGAATTTGGACAAAAGGCAATTGCTATTATAGCCAATTTTATATCAGAAATTAAAAAAGAAATTGGAAAAGAAAAGGTTCTGCCAGCTCTTTTGCAGGGTGAGCCTGAATTTGAGGCAAAAGTTAAAGAGATTCTTATAAAAGGAAATATTGAAGAGGCTCTTTATATTAAAGAAAAGAAAAAAATGGAAGTAGCTGTGGATGAAATAAAGGAGGAAGTGATTAAATATATAAAGGAAACATATCCAGAAGATGCTGATAAACTTAAAGATATTGCCAATCTTGTGCTAGATGATGTTTGTGATGAAATTGTTCACAAAAATATTATAGAAAGCGGTAAACGTCCAGATGGTCGTGAAATGAATGAAGTACGAAAGATTAGTATTCAGACAGGCATACTTCCTCGAACTCATGGCACAGGATTGTTTACTCGAGGAGAAACTCAAGCCCTTACTGTAACAACACTTGGCTCACCCGGAGATGAGCAAATAATTGATACTATGGAAGTGGATATGAAAAAAAGATATATCCATCATTATAATTTTCCACCATTTTCAGTAGGAGAAGTTAGATTTATGCGTGGACCAGGTAGGAGAGAAATTGGACACGGCGCGCTAGCTGAAAAAGCACTTGTTCCGGTTTTGCCAAGTAAAGAAGAGTTCCCTTATACTATTTTATTAGTTTCTGAGGTGCTTGAATCCAATGGATCTTCTTCAATGGCCTCTACTTGTGGTTCAACATTGTCCTTAATGGATGCAGGCGTTCCTATAAAGAGACCAGTAAGTGGTATAGCAATGGGAATAATTGTGGGTAAAGATGATAGTCAATATAAGGTTTTAACTGATATCCAGGGAATGGAGGATCATTATGGAGATATGGACTTTAAAGCGGCTGGAACAGAAAAAGGTATTACAGCTTTGCAAATGGATGTAAAGGTTTCAGGTGTTACTATAGATATGCTTAGAGATGTTCTTGCGCAATCAAAAGAAGGAAGAGGTTTTATCTTGGGTAAAATGTTAGAAGTAATTAGCGAGCCCAGAAAAGAAATGTCTCCTTATGCCCCAAGAATAATTATTATTAAAATCAATCCTGATAAAATCAGAGACGTTATTGGACCAGGCGGAAAAGTTATTAATGAAATTATCGATGAGACTGGAGTGCAAATTGATATTGAGGACGATGGAATGGTATTTATCACTTCTCCTGATCAAGCCTCAGCTGACAAAGCGAGTGAATGGGTGAGAAATTTAACAAGAGAGGTGAAAGCAGGGGAAATATTTAATGCTAGAATTGTTAAAATAATGGACTTCGGAGCTTTCGCTCAAGTTTTGCCAGGGCAAGATGGGCTAATTCATATTTCAGAACTATCTGATAAGAGAGTAGAGAAAGTTGATGACATAGTAAAAATTGGAGATATGGTTATGGTAAAAGTTAAGGAAATTGATAAGATGGGAAGGATTAATCTTTCGATGAAAGACGCAAAGAAAGAATAATTTATAATAAATAAGACTCTTTTAAAAAAGCGATTAATATAAATCGCTTTTTTATTTTTATAAATTATATTTGGCAATAAAATGAAAATGTTGTAGAATAAGAACAGAAAATTAATGCCATAAGCTTACCTTTTAAATATGTTTAACAAAGATAAAAACAAAGACAAAAATAAAACTCAACAAGCTGATCAGGTCACTATTTCCGTAAAGATGCACACAATGAAAGACGATATGGATAGCTTTGTTAACACTAAAAAAGTTGAAGATTTTGTGCCAAGGGAGGCGGCAAAAACAGCCCCTGTTTTCGTAGCAGCTCCAGAGGAGAATATCGAGAAGGATATTGTAGTTGAAACACCAGAGCAGGAAATGCCAATAAAAGAATTTCAAGAAGAAGATATGGTGGCGGAGATATCAGAAAAGGAAATTTTGGTTGATGAATATAAAGATGCGCCCATAGTTGAAGAAGAAAAAAATGAAAGAGATCTTAATAACAAAGAAGCCTCTCCGATTGGGGAATTTGAAGACAATATCTCAGCGCAGGCTTATCAAGAAGCGCAAAACCTTAATGAGGAAGAGATAGTGGAAGATATAATAGAGGATGTTGTTGGTGGAGATCTTAGAGAAGTTGTTCCGACCGAAGATCATAAAAAAATCGAAGGCGCTTTAGAATCAAGAGCAGACTTAAAAGAAGGAGTTGTAGAAGTTTTAGCTAACAATGATAAAAGTTCACCAAAAGAAGAATTTTTGGTGGAAAATATTATCAAAAAAGAAGAACGCTTACAGGATGATTTTAAAATTAATGAGGTCTTTAAAAAAGAAAAGGTAGAAAAAATTACGCCAGTAGCACCAACTAAGCCAACAGAGTCAGTAGCGCCAAAAGTAGTCCCCCCAGTAGTAAATAGAGATTTTGATAAGGTTGAAAATGAGGATGTTTTTAGGATAATTAGAGATAGGGAGAAAAAGAACAAATCTATGGGTAGTGACAGTCCTTTCTTAACAAATAGGAACAGAAATGTGGATAATATAATTTCCAAGCGGAGCGAAACTGTTGAAGTAAAAAATTCTCAAAAAGAAGAATCACATAATTTTTTTCCAAAAATAGAAACAGAAATACACGAAAGCGAGGCAGTTATTAAAAAATCTAAATCAAAGGGGTCTGCGCTGAATGCAACAGATGAGGTAAAAGATTTGTATGAATACGAAGGTAATAATACGGGCACCTGGTTCTATCTGTTTATTTTGTTTTTATTTTTACTGCTAGGCGGCCTTGGATACTATTTGGCTATGATTAAGGAAAAAGATTTATCATTAGAGAGTATAAAGGAATTATGGGAGGGTGAGGTTAGTAGTAAACTTAATGTACTTGTTGAAGATGAATCGGACACTCCAAGCTCAAAAGATAGTAATCAAACAAACGTTTATTCCGACAAGATTAATTTTTTGGTAATTAATGAAGATGAGTTAACAAAAAGCGGGATAAGAAATATAATTAACGAGACCTTTGTAAAGATGAATAGTTATCAGGGCGATCAGCTTGAGTTCATATTGGTTAATAAGGAAAATAAGCCTATTAAATTTGAGGCTTTTATTAATGCAATGGAAATTGTTTTAGATAAAAATATTTTAAATAACGTTTATGATAATTTTTCTATATTTTTATCCAAAAAAGATAATTTGAATAGAATGGGTATGGTAGTAAATATTCAAAATAAGGACGCAGTGCTTAATTCTTTAAAAAGCAGTGAGGCAAATATTTTGAAAAATTTAGAGCCGATTATTTTAGGTGGAGAAATTTCTAGCGAGTCAAAGAAGACCTTCTCTGATGGCACTTATAGGGATGTGCAAATAAGATACATGAGCCTTAACTCAAAACCAGATTTATCTATAGATTATGCAATTTTAAAAAACTATCTTATATTTGCTACAAGTAAGGAGAGTGGTAGAATGATAATTGATAAAATATTGTCAGAAAAGGGTATTTAGGAATAGAATGAATGTGTTTTGTTGATAAACTGTGCATAAGTTGTTGATAAATTATAGATAAAGTAGTTCTATTTTAGATAAAAACAATATAAATTTTTAAAATAAAATTAGATCAGAGGTGATATTTACGCTTTATGTCAAAAAAGGCTTGAAATAAGGGTTTTATTAATTCAAAATTGACTCAGGACCATTTTTTTGTTATAATTAGATTGTAATGAGGTAGCAAATTGACAATTGAATAAAAATACTATCTAGTAGAAGAAATTTTTAGCGGTTTTAATTAAAACGGCTCAAGGTTTCTTCTACTATTCTCCATGTAACAAAAAAATGCATAAAAAAATAAAAAATGCATAAAAAAATAAGAAGTAAACATACTTCAAAATAACAAAAACAAAAACAAAAAAATTTCTTAAAAATAAAAATAAAAAGAAAAATTAAGTTCTTTAAAAAGGATTCGCTCCAGAGAAAAGTAGAAGATAGTAATCATGTACACAAAATACATGCAACCTATAACATCTGATTGCCTCTCACCCGGGCTAGGAGGTTTCCGGTTTACATGTTGGTACATGTCGTCAAACACCAGGCGCTCAGCCCCTTTATTTATATATTAGGCTTTCAGCGCCTGGTTTCAATATCTTACCAGATGTTTGTTAATTTAAGGTTAAATTAATTTTCATTTGAGCGGATAATAAAAGCATCTTTTTTCGAAGATGTTTTTTTTGTTATTAAAAAGTATAAATTTGAATATTCTTACTATATGTGATATTATTAAAAGTCCGAAATCCAAACCAAACCTTAACTAATTAGGAGGATTTATGAAGAAAAAAGTCGGATTTATCGGAATAGTGTTGCTGTTCTTTAACATTTTTATTTTTACCCAAGGAGCACTAGCGGAAAAAAAGTACAAAAAAGAAATAACTGTTGATGAAGCTGGTATATATCAAGAAAACATTGAGGAGTCGGTGGAAATTGATTGGGGAATTAATTTTCCTCTAGGATTTAATCCAGGATGCATTAAGGGTATCCAAGCTGACTACCAGAAAGGTCTGGTAAAAGTGGGCTATTCCTTCGAATGTTTATTTTTTGAAACTGCCTTCTCTCTTAGTCGGGGTGGTTTTATCAGAGTTCCAATTGGGGAGAAGTGGCTAATGACCATTTTTGAAGACGGTCCGAAGTTTATTTCTATTCCAAATATCGAGATTGAGAGGAGTAAATTTATAAATGGCTTGGGGTCAATTTATTTCATCTCGATCTTTATTTTGTTCGGAATCATCGGATACAATTATGATTATAGGAATGGAGATAATTGGGATAAATATTTTTTGCTGGCTGTGGTGGGGATAGGAACATTAATTGTAGTTACCTTCAATAGTCTCTTTCTATCGAGTATCTCTGAATTTTGGTCTTCTTTATTGGGGCTTATGTATTGGATTATCTTTTCTGTTTTTATCATTTTTTCTGTTTCAACTCAAATTAATTCAAACAAATCGTCATTAATCAAAATCTTGATTTTTATCAGTGCCTTGTTAATATCATTGGCTACGTTAGTTTTTTTTGATGAACTAAAATCAAATTGGGAGAGATGGGGATATTTTATCTTTCAGATGGTGCTAGTTGGACTGGCGTGGTCTTTTGGTCAAATAGTTCTTGCTTGGCGAAAGGAAAAATTGCTCAAACCAAAAATGGTTAGAGCAAGGAGGACATTTCAGGAGCCATTGAATTTTATTGAAGATGAGAGCTGCTGAATTCAAACAACTCTTCGTTTATTCCGCCCGTAAATTATTTTATTTACGGGCGGTTTTTTAATTTTCGAAAAAAAGAAGTTTAAATCTCTGGGTAGAGATTTTTTCTTTAAGAAAATTATTGCTTGGAAGAGGAGAATCATCTTTAATGATATCAAAAAAAGTTGAATATTGAGAGGCGTCTGATTTTGAAATAAATTCCAAGTTAATATTTTCCTTTTGGCAGGCATATTTTAAGGAATTTTTATATTCAAAATCTTTTATTAAATAAATGTTTTTAAAACTTTTTTCTTTGGATAAGTTTTTGATATTAAGACAGATTTCTTTTAATTCTCCCCAGCTGATCCCACCATAGGCGCTTTCTGGAGCGGAGTAATTATCGAGATTATAGGTTTTATAAAAAATATTTAAGTTTGAGGCGGTTAAAAATAGAACTAAAAAAGTGACAAGAAAAATTTTTACCTTAACAGAGAGAGAGGATTTAAATATAAAATTAAGTATTAATCCCACTAGTAAATAAGGTAAAAATTGCAAAAGAATAAAAAATCTAATATTCAATTCATTTCCTAGGGGTAAAAAAATTAATCCAGTTAGAATAGTGTAACCTAAAAGTAAAATTAGGGGAAAATTATTTTTGAGTTTCAATTTATTTTTAAATAGTAAATATATACTATAGGTAAATATTGCTAATGAAGATAAAAACAATAATAACTCAGATAAATTTTTTGATTTTAAAAGTTTTGAAATATTGAGCCAGTTTTTTTGCGGTTCAATCCCAGTTAAGTGATAACTAGTGCCCTGAAGGAAGAACTGAAAAGTGCTGAGGGTATTTTTGCCCAGAGAAGAATCACCACCTGTTTTAGTTCCAATTCCAGAAATAAATTCTTTGGCGTTGTCCCAATTATTAATCCAATCGCCATAGATAAAAGGGATATTAAAAATAAAAATAATAGCTAACAATAAAGAAACCTTAGACCATTTAAAAACCGGCTTATTTTTTAGATATAAATAGCCTAAAAATAAAAAAGTAAGAATGGGTATTAAAACTAAAAGAGTGGTGTGAAGTTGGATGGCTATTCCAAGTGTCAAACCAAGGAGGGAAAAGTTTTTCCAGTCGGGTTCTTCTTTTATTTTCAAGATCAATAATAAAAAGGAAAAAATAAAAAATGGTATGACATTGGGATTCCAGGCAAAATGTGAATATTTTATGGCATAAAAAGAAATTGCATAAAGAAAGGTTAAGCCCAAAGAAATTTTCGTGGAAAATATTTTTTTAAATAATAAGTAAAAAAGATATAGCGAGAAAATTGATAATAATGGTATAAAGAGAGCTATTCCAGCTGGGGAAAATCCAAAGATTAGACCAGAAAGATATTCTAGATAATAAAAAGCTGGACCGAGATTGAATTTTGTTCCTCCGGCTTTGGGTCCGAGAAAAATAGCCTCTCCATTTTTAATTTGCTCTACTATTTGGATGTCGCGAACCTGATCATTGTTAAAACGAAGCAATTCTTCAAAATTGTATAATCTTAAAAAAGCTCCAATTAAAATAATTGATAAAAGAATTATAAATTTTTTATTGGTAACTTTACTAATTAAAAACTTGTATGAATTTTTGAACATATAATAAAAAGTTATAAGGTTTTTTAAATTTTATAAGTAAGGCTTTAGTTAGTAATCAAGAATCAAATATTATCGGGACTAAGCCATATTCTAATGAATGATTACGAATAATCGAGGACTTTTTTAATTTTCAAATTTTACAATTTTTACAAAATTATCTTTACGATTATTGATAATTATTTGCCAGACATAATTGGTATCAAGATTTTTAAAATAATACTGAGCATCTTTTTGTTTATCAGGATTGTTTTCTAAAATAAAATGATTTTTTTCTTTTAGTGCCCCTCTTTTAGAAATAACAAAATAATCTGGCTTAACAAGGGCTAAGTCAATTTTTCTGCTTTTTAGGCATTTGCCTTTAAAGAATCGACAAACCGTATCGCTATTGGACCAGATAATTAGGTCCGAGGCTCCAGGAAGAGAATTGAGATACATCGCAGCCTCATATGAGCCATGGCCCCAAGAATCATGGATGGTGTAGCTGGCGGGCAGTAGAGGGCTTGTGTAGCTGAAATAAAATGGCTTAGTTTTCCAAAATGAAAATAATCCAAGTAGGAGTAGGAAGATAAAAGCAGCTAAATAGTGCTTTGTTTTTTTGAGATTTAAAAACGTTAATAATTCCTCGATTGCGAGTGCTCCAAAAATGGCCATAAAAGGATAAAGGATAATTGAATAACGAGCATTAGTTACAATGTGCGCTAAAAGAGTGGAGAATATGTAGAAGATTATAAAAATAGTGATAGCAAAAAAAATATAATTATTTTTTTTAATTTCTTTTTTAAATCCTTTAAAAGTTATAAAAAATGTTAACAATATTAGGATAGGTGAGATAGAGAAGATAAAAGGATAGGTCTCCATTAGATATAGCTTAGCGTTATCAAAGATTGAAATATCTTTTTTGTCCAAGAGGGGCTTGAAATTGAACTCTTTAGGTTCATTAATATAAGCTAAATCACGCAATTGACTTACGGGTGCAATTTTTTGACCCGTCCAAACATTAAATAATGAAATAGCTATTAGAAAAGAAAATAAGATTAATGAAATATAAAGTAATATTTTTTTTTGTTTAGATAAATTAGCGGTTAATTGACCAATAATATCTTTTTTCCAAGCGATGAGCGTAGCGATAGCAGAGGTAAAAATTAGGCCAGAAAATATTATTTTTAAGTTCAGAAACTGAGAAATACCCTTAAATAAATAGTCAGGATTTGTAAAAACGGCTGGGAGAAGAATCGAGAATACAGCAATTGAAATAATAAAAATTATAGCTATTTCAAAGATGTAATTTAATATGATTTTCCAATCAGTTTTTAATGCGGACTTTCTGTCTTGGAAAACTATTTTTCCAAAAGCAGAAAAAATAAAGAAAGCAAATAGGATAAAGGCGGTATATTTGGAAAGAAGAGCTAGGCCAGTTAAGGCTCCGCAGGCAATTAAAAATTTTCTTTCTCGAGTATTAAGTAATGCTAAATAAGCCAGAGTAGAGAGTCCCCCAAAGATCCAAAAAAAGCTATCTGGGTTTATGATCTGGGAAATTCCCAGGAGAATTGGATTGGTGGCAAGTAAGAGGGTGACAAAGAGAGCAGTTCGATAAGAATTGAAAGCTCGATAGGCTAAATAAAAGAAGGCAAGTAGGGAAAGAGTAGAAAATATTAAAATTGGCAGTCTAAATCTAAAATTGGTAATCTCAGATTGCTGATAATTGTAGTGTTCAAATAGTTTGTTTTCTAGGGCGCTTTTAGCAGGAAGATATTGGTTTGCCCTAGGGTCTGGTTCAAAGATAAGTCCGATGCCAGAAATCAGGGCCACGGTTACCCCTGGTTTATCGTTGATGTAAGTTTTTTGCCAATCTTTTTCTTTAATAGCTTCCCAGTATTGCGGGATGCGATCATATTTCCAAAGATGTTCATCAGTTGTTTCAAATTGACCTAACCGATAGAGGCCGAAAGAAAAAAAGGATAAAATGGAAATTAATAGAAGCGAGAAAATTATTATTTTTTCTTGTTTTGGATTCATATACTTTTAGGCTCTAAGAGCCCTATAGGGCTCTTAGAGCCTAAGGGATTTCTTAGATTTGGATATTATTTTTTAAATTGAGAAGCATCTAATACCTTAATATAATTACCCTCGCGATTGCCGATAAAAATAGTATAATTTGGATTTTCTGAAGCATAGATTCTTTCAAAGTTATAAGGTATTGAAGTTTTATTACGAGTTTCATTTAAAATTTTATTTTCTCGTCCAGAGGATATAACGAAATAATCTATATCCGGATTATTTTTAAAAGAAATTGCATCATAGAAAGAGTCACATTTACCAATAAAGAAAGTGCAGACTCCTTTTTTATCAGTCCAGATAAATAGATCTTTGGCATTAGGTAGCGCGTTTAGATATTGAGCCATCTCATAGGAGCCATCTCCCATATCTTTTACATCCACAATGTATTTATCAGGTAAAAGCATTGAGGCATAACCTAGATAAAATGGTTTATTTTTAGCTAAGGTAAAGACCCCAATAGCTAAAAGTAAAATTCCAACTAGCGGAAAAATATTTTTTTTGAAAGGTGATAATTTAATTAAGTGGCTAATGCCAATAGCTGAGATGATAAGTAGGAGGGGATAAAGGGTTACTTGGTAGCGGATAGTGGAGACTACGCCGTTAAAGGTAGTGCCTAGATAGTAGAGTAAAATAAAGAATATAAAATAAAAGATAATTTTTATTTTAGAATTTACTTGGGGGTATTTTTTAAAAAAGTACAAAATAGTAAAGAATAAACCAATTAAAACTACCGGTAATGAGGCAAAAATAAGAGGATAAAAATTGGTAATAAAAATTGAAGGTATCGAATGGGTGCGATAAGATGTTTTGGGCGAACTAAGGATGGTTTCAAAATCAATCCAGGGCATCGAACGCAGGGTGTTTATAATGGTGAATCCTATGATTAAAGAAAAAGCACCGACAATGGCGATAAACAAGGATGACTTATGTTTATTTAAAAAATTTAAAGCAGGAATTAGGATTTTATTTTTTAGTAAAATCGTGTCGATTATTAAAAATAAAATTATAAAAATAAAAATTGGCGCGACAGAAATAAAGGCCTGACTTAGGATAGTGCCAGTAAATAATTTACCAAGATCAACCCAGGTTTCAGGGAAAAGAATAAAGAACGTGACAAGTGAAATAAGAATTAGGGAAATAAAATTAGTAAAAGATTTTTTTAAATAATCGGACAGGGCTTCTTTTTTATCATTAAAAAGATATTCTATAAATATTAAAGCAAAAAAGAAAATATAGAGAATATTGGCAACATACTTAGTTAAAATAGATAGACCTAGAAGTATTCCCGCAAAGTAAAGCCAAAAACGAGTTTGTTTTTTGAGGAAAATTAAATAGGCTAAAATTGTCAGGGGCACGAAGACCCATAAAATAGCATCGGGGTTAATAATTCGACTCATTCCGATAAGCATTGGAGAAGTACTGATGAATATCGTTGAAAATAAGGCGATTTTCCTTCCGAGTAGTTCTTGAATAAGAATGTAAAAAAGAATCAGGGATAGAAGGCAAAAAATGGCTAAGGGTAAGCGAAAAGCTTGGTTCATTATGCGGATGTCTTTTTGAGAATCAAAATTTTCTAGATTAGCATAACTCATCGGGTCATTGTGTAACAAGCCAAGTCCGGAAATCATTACTATGGTGATACCTGGTTTGTCACTAATGGAGGTGTTTTTCCAATCCATTTGGGCGACGTTTTTCCAAAAATAAGGAATTCTATCAAAAGTCCAAAGAGGCTCATCTACTCCAGCGTAGTTAGCAATTTTATTTGTAGAAAAATAAGCAAAAGCTGAAAATGCTAAAAATAGGATAAAAAATCCTACTAATCCTTGTTTTTTGAGCCAAGTGGCAATTTTTTGTTTGGAAAATTTCTCTGATTTTTGGAAATTTTGTTTGGTTTCTATAAAAAAAATAGCACCCAGGACCAGATAAAATCCAGTTAAAAAATAAAAGATAAAATGAACTTTGGTTTCGCTGTGAGTTATAAATAAGCCAAAAATAAAAATAATTTCCATGGGCAGAAGAGTTATGAGATTTGCTTGGACTATTCTAGATATTTTTTTGCTCTTAAGGAAATAAAAAGTGGTCCATATAAGCCCAGTCATACAGACCAAATATATAAAGTAATGAATTTTAATATTATCAAAAATCAAGGGAAAAGCGTTGGTGGATTTGCGCTCAATAAAGAAAAAAGAATT